>Ga0299915_10000005_pt1 | contig 257894 bp, 231 predicted proteins | sample RVTome_13_FD_200263 | JGI IMG/M metagenome (GOLD analysis project Ga0299915, IMG submission 200263) | Soil microbial communities from uranium-contaminated site in the Upper Colorado River Basin, Wyoming, United States - RVT92D227 (version 2) ...
CAGGCCAAGCAGGTCTGAGGATCTCTACAGGTTAGCCCCAAGACTATAGTTTCAATGCTCCCCATCGCCCAAAATGTCAATGGGAAGCAAAATCCGGCCCTCACTGAGAATATTTCAAAGGTCTCATTCATGGGGCTTGAGATATTCGTAGCCCCGTCCTTGAGGGCGGGGCGGAGGCGCATGAAAGACGATTCCTGCCAATCCGCCTGGGTCCATCGCCAGGGCATGGCCCTCTTGACCGACTGGTACGAGCTGACCATGATGGGCGGCTATTTCCACGCCGGCCGAGGAGAAGTCCGCGCCTGCTTTGAATACTTCTTTCGTGAATTGCCTCCTCACAACGGCTATGCCGTCCTGGCCGGATTGGAGGCCTTCCTCGATTTCTACCAAAACCTCCGCTTCAATGAAGACGACATCGCTTACCTCCGCTCCACGAAAGTCTTCGATGAGGCTTTCCTGAAATCCCTGAGCGATTTCCACCCCCAGTGTGACATCTGGGCGATCCCCGAGGGCAGCGTCGTTTTCCCTTACGAACCGCTGATCCGCGTGGAGGGCCCGCTGTTCGAAGCTCAGCTCTTGGAGACCTTCCTGCTGAACGCCATGAACTATCCGACGCTGGTCGCTACCAAGGCGGCTCGCATTTGCGCCGTCGCTCATCCCGATCCCGTGATCGAATTCGGCCTGCGGCGAGCGCAAGGCCCCGACGGCGGCTTGGCCGGTTCTCGAGCCGCCTACATCGGCGGATGCGAAGGCACGTCAAACGTCTTGGCGGGCAAGTATTTCGGCATCCCCGTTCGCGGAACGCACGCGCACAGTTGGGTGATGAGCTTTCCCTCGGAATTGGAAGCCTTCCGCGCCTACGCCAAGGCTTATCCGCAGTCGCCGATTCTGCTGGTGGATACGTATGACACGCTGACTTCCGGCGTCCCCAATGCCATCCGCGTCTTTTGCGAAATGAAAGAGGCGGGGAATCCTCAGCGCGTGGCCATAAGGCTCGATTCCGGCGACCTGGCGCGGCTTTCCAAAGCCGCTTATGACATGATCACTTCCGCCGGATTCGATGATCCGCTGATTGTGGCTTCCAATGAATTGGACGAAGACCTGATCGCCGACCTGAAACGCCAAGGAGCCAAAATCAACAGTTGGGGCGTGGGCACCAAATTAATCACCGCCGGCGAATCGCCCGCACTGACCGGCATCTACAAGCTGGTCGCTTTGCACGACGGCCAGTCCTGGCAGCCCAAAGTCAAGCTCTCATCGAACCCCGCCAAAACCACCGACCCCGGCATCAAACAGCCGATTCGATACTTCGATGGCGACGGCAAGCCTTTGGGCGATGTGCTGTATTTAGAAGATGCCTCGCCACGCCACGCGCCCCGCCCTCAAGGACGGGGCTACGAATCGAACAAGCCCGCTGAAGCGGGCTCCGCCTTTGCGCGGTATGAGGAAACGGCCGCCGCGATGCGAGAAGATGATCATCCTGTCATTCCCGCGAAAGCGGGAATCCAGAGCAAGGCAGAAGTCATCACCGGCATAGACCGCCAGCACTTTCATCTGAAACGCCACCTGCGCGGCGTCGCCTCTCAAGAAGATCTCTTGCGGCCCGTCGTCCATTCCGGCCAACGATTGGCTCCCGCCGAACCGTTGAATGACATCCGCTCCCGCGCCCGCCGCCAGATCGCCGCTCTCCCGGATGAGCTAAAACGCCTGCGCAACCCGGAAATTTATCCCGTTGTCCTCTCGCCCGATTTGGCGAAGTTGAAGGAGGAGATGCTCAAAGGGGGGTTGGGGGTTGAGGGATTAGGGGTTAGGGATTAACGCGTAGGGGTCGGGTTTATCTCGACCCGCCCCGCCTACCGCCCCGCGCTCCCCCGAAGGGGTGGCTTCGCCAAAGCACGGGGCTACATCTATTAAGAAAGCCCGCTAAAGCGGGCTTAACTCTTTATATGAACACACGGCGGGAGGAAACTCCTGACGCGGGTGGGTGACCCGGCCGGCTTGTCCGGCCGGGTTTATTTTAAGAGATGTGTGTGTTTACAATATACCAGGCCAGCGAGCTGGCCTGGCCACCCGCCAGACGCCCCGCGCTGAAGCACGGGGCTACATCTATTAAAAAAGCCCGCTGAAGTGGGCTCTACTCTTTGCTATTAAGAGTGCGTGGCAGGAAGTAACTCCTGCCACGACAGGAAAACTTCAGGTTCAGCCAAGAATTTCTCACTTTTCTATTGCTTTTATGGAATTATTCCTGTAACTTTGTGGAAGGAAATATGCCCTTTAGGCATCGCCTGAATTCGAACCAAATAGTCAAACCTGAATACAACAAACAAAAATAGTCCTGAAACGAATCAAATAACGGTGGCACGCTGAGGTGATTCTGTGCTCCCAATAGACGAGTACATTCGCAAGCAGCTTAACGGGCACGTCGAAAAGCTTGAAAAGGAGCTTGGCGTTGATGTGCTATCCATTATTAGCCCCATTCTTCCCGGGTTGGAGAATACGGTTCGGGATGTGCTAGATAGATTATCAGCCAGAAAGCGCGGATTGGCTATTATCTTGGATACGGCGGGCGGTATTGTGGAAGTTGTTGAACGTATGGTTAATACAATAAGGCATTATTATCCTGATGAAGTGTTATTCATCGTACCAAACCGCGCCATGTCCGCTGGAACAGTTTTTGTGATGTCAGGAGATCGAATTTTGATGGATAATTTTTCATGCCTTGGTCCCATTGATCCTCAGATTGAAAAGGATGGCAAATTGGTGCCAGCGCTATCATATTTGAATCAATTTGAGGCCTTGAATAAGAAGGCGCAAGAAGGTTTACTAACTTCTGCCGAATATGCGCTCTTATCAAAGCTGGACTTGGGAGAGCTGTACCAGTTTGAACAAGCTCGCGCATTGTCGAGGGAGTTGCTTATCAATTGGCTATCCACGTATAAGTTCAAGGATTGGGACAGGACCGAAACCCGAGGCATCAAGGTTACAACGAGGTTTAAAAGAAAACGTGCTGCAAGTGTGGCTGACAGACTTGGCAAGAGTGATAGGTGGCACTCCCACGGACGGGGGATCAACATGAGGACTTTAGTTGATGATGTAAAGCTAAGAATTGAGGATTACACGATGATGGGCAATGTTGGTAAAACAGTTCGCGAGTACTACGAACTAATGCTTGACTATATCAGGCGCCAATAAATCCCATCATTCGTCCATACAAGGGAGTACTTCTAATATGAGGAAGGAATCGAATAAGGCCGTGGCAGAACGCGAAATTCTGCGGCGAAATCCACAGGTCAATAGAGACCTGGTAGAAAGCTTTAAAAAACTCGAGAGCGAAGTGCAGCGACTCGGTGCTGACACAAGGCCTCATTTCGGCATATCACCGCCCTTGGGAGGTTGCAAGCTCCTGCATTCAAATGGGTAGGTGTCGCATCGTTGATGGGGCCGATTTCTCTTTCGTGGCAGGCGTCCCATCCCGCTGCGATGCATTGTAGGGGCGCACAGCAGTGCGCCCTTTTGTGTTTGCCTGAACCGCTGATTCCTACTGATTACACTGATTGCACTGACTATGGAGAATGCCGTAATCAGCGGAATCGGCGTAATCAGCGTCAATCAGTGGTTCAGGGATTAAAAACAACACCCCCAAAAACCCTTTGCATCCCCCCTCCCATTTGCTTACATTTTAGTCTTATAACTTATGCAGGCGTCAGGTCTCCGTCCGCCGCGGCGGACTAAAGACCCGACGCAACGCTAAATTCTGGATTCCCGGAGCCAAGCCCCCCTTTGGGGCGTGCGCGGGAATGACAGGGAAATATAAATCTCTATCTATCTACATAAACCATCAGGAGTTCACCCGCAATGGCAGACAAGAAAGCCGACCTGGCAGGGCCGGGCATCAGCACCTATCCGGAAGTCGAGAAGATCCTGCCGAATGACTACAAGTCCATCCTAAACAACAAAGAGACGCAGATCGCGCTGTTTCATCTCAAGCGCTACATCGAAGACAACCTCTGCAAAGAGCTGAACCTGTTCCACATCGAAGTGCCGCTGATCGTGTCCCGCGAATCGGGCGTCAACGACTACTTAGACCGTGACGGCTCGCGCACGCCCATCGAATTTCCCGCCGGCCTGGGTCTGGAGAAGCGCATCAACGGGCAGGTCGTGCAGGCCGCCACCAAGTGGAAGCGTCTGGCTCTGAAGCAGTTCCAGTGCAACATCGGCGAAGGCATCTCGACCGATATGCGCGCCGTGCGCAAGGACTACTTCTTAGACCACGACCACAGCTCCTACGTGGATCAGTGGGACTGGGAGAAGGTCATCACCGCCAAAGACCGCAATCTGAATTATCTGAAGGATACCGTGCGCAAGATCTGGAAGGTCGTCAAGGGCGCCGAAGTCATGGTTCAAGGCATGTTCCCCAAGCTGAAGGATCCCCGCTTCCCCAATCTGCCCGATGAACTGACTTTCATCCACGCCGAAGATCTGCTGGCCATGTATCCGGACCTGCCGCGCAAGCAGCGGGAAAGCAAGGTCATATCGGAAAAATATCCCGCCATCTTCATCATCGGCATCGGCTGGGTGCTGCAGGACGGCTATCCGCACGAGATGCGCGCCGCCGACTACGACGACTGGGTGACCGAAACCAAGTCGGACGACGGCCGCCCCATGCACGGCATGAATGGCGACATTCTGGTCTGGAATCCCATCACCAAGCGCCGCCACGAATTGACCTCCATGGGCATCCGCGTTACCAAGGATACTCTGGTGCAGCAGTTGAAAATCAGCGGCCAGATGGACTTCTTGAAGCTCCCCTACCATCAGGCCATCATGAACGACCAGATTCCGCTCTCCATCGGCGGAGGCATCGGCCAGTCGCGCACCGCCATGCTACTGCTGCGCAAGGCTCACCTGGGCGAAGTCAGCGTCACCATCTGGCCCGATGAACTGAAGCGCATCTGCGCCAAGAAAAACATCCACGTGCTGGAATAGATACCATGTGTGGCGTCGGGGCTCTGTGCCCGACGCCATCCTGTAAGGCCGCTCGGCTCCTTGCGCTCGCCCACCCATGAATGGGTGGGCTACGCGAGAACTAGCCCGCTAAAGCGGGCACTAAAGAAGCCCCATTTACGGGCTTGCAGATTTCGTAGCCCCGTCCTTCAGGGCGGGGCGCATCGCAATGCGCTACTGGCCCACACGCCTCCTGCCCCTATCCCTCGCCCTGCTGGCTTCAAGCTGGGTCTATCTGGTTCACATTTATCTCCCGCCGGAAGGGGTCTTTCGGCCCTTTCTTTTAATCACTCTGGCATTTTTGTTCCTGTTCTGGAGGCAATTTTTCGCAGACGACGATCTGAGCACTGCGCCCCTAACGAATCCCACGTGGGCAACATATTTCGGCTTAGCGGCCTGCGTCCTTTCGTTTCTTTTCTTCCCTTATCCCTACAACATCGGGCTGCTCCCCCTGGCCATCGGTTGGCTGGGTCTGAAATTCCTGCAAAAGCCCAAAGTCGTCCAATATGCGGCACAATCGCTATTACAGCTCGGTCTCTTTCTGGTTCTTTGCGCCGCCCTTCTGCCGTTGATCTTCGCTTGGGGTGCTCGCGTCCACGATCTTTCCGGCCCGGGTTTGATCTTCACCTACGTCGTCGGATGGCTGCTGCGGATCTTGGGGCAGCCGGTAGAATTCACTTCCGGCGCTCTCTTGCTCCGCACCTTCGAAGATCCATTTCCCATAACCATCACTGCTGAAAAGCTCTTCCCCGTTCCTCTCTTGCTCTTCGCTCTACTCTGGAGCTTCATCATCCTCTGGCGCGGCCGCAAGAGCGCTCTGGATCATCTCTTGGTCTTCTGGCTGATTTTCTTTGCCTTCGCCATTCTGCGCGTCACGCTGCTCATCTTTATCATGTTGCAGCGCATTAACCCCGGCTATTTCTGGGAAGGATTGCCGCTAGCGCTTTCCGTGATCCTCTTGGCGTTGATCATCCCTATTTCTCCATTATCGGTGGGAAATGGTCGAAAATCATCCACAGAGCCTGCGAAAAGTCAGGGGGGTAATCCCCCTAAATCCCCCTTTAAAAAAGGGGGATTTGTCCCCCCTTTCCTAAAGGGGGGCAGGGGGGATTATTGGTCCGTCCTTCTGGGAATTATTTTCGGCGCCTGGGCCCTCGCCTGCTTCACCTTCCGCGATCCGGGGACGCCGAAGTCCGGTCGCTTGATGATCAACGAGCACGGCTCCGATTGGGAATGGACGACCGAACTGCTCGATACCTCCGCCTACAGCGAAAAGACCACCTATAACTATTACTGCCTGGCGGAATATCTGAAATACCACTATGATTTGAAGACCAACACCGAGCCCCTGACGCCCGAAGCACTACGCGATATTGACGTGCTCATCTTGAAAATCCCCACGCAACCCTACGCGCCCTCTGAAATAGATGCCGTCGTTAATTACGTCCGGCAGGGCGGCAGCCTCTGGGTGATCGGCGATCACACCAACGTCTTCGGCAGTTCCAGCTTTTTCAATCCGCTGTTGCGCCGTTTCGGCTACAGCCTGAATTTTTGCTCCACCCACGATTTGAGAACCGGCAATCTTTCGCTATACGAGAAGCCCGGCCGCTTCGCTCATCCGAGCGTCGTTAATCTGCCCGCTTATCTTTTCGCCACCTCATGCTCCATGAACGCTCCCTGGAGCGCGGAGAGCGCCATCCTGGGCTACGGCCTGCGCGCCGATCACTTGGATTATTCGCAGAAGAATTTCTTTCCCGACCGCAACCGCAAGGGCTTTGACATGCAATTCGGTCTGCTCTTGCAGCAGGCCGCCGGCAAATTCGGCAGTGGCCGGCTGCTGATCTACACCGACAGCACCACCTTTTCCAATTTTTTCATCTTCGTCAAAGGCAAACCCGAGCTTGTGCTGGGATCGCTGGAATGGCTGAACCGCCGTCCGCATTTGGCCTGGCTGAATACAGTTTTTCTCTTGATAGCGCTGCTGGCATTGGCCAGCCTGATTTATTTCCGTTTCTGGAATGGCGCCGTTCTGGGCGGCATCCTTTTGGGCGCTCTTTTGGCGGGCTGGATCGCCGATTCTCTGGCTCGCATTAACTATCCGCTGCCCCAGCCTCGCCGGGCCATTCCTTTCATTAATTTCGAGCGCGAACATTCCAACTACTTCCTGCCGACCCTGCGCCTGGTGCAGGACAGCGACAAGCGCGACCACCTCACTTTCTACGTATGGACACAGCGCGTCGGAGCCGTCCCGCGTCAGGTGGACGATTTTGATCAGGCCGTATCCGGCAGCGATCCGCTGGTGATGATTGACCCGTCCACGCCTCTGGGTGTTGACGAGACCAGCAAACTCCACTCCTTCCTGCAACGCGGCGGACGGATGCTCTTGATCTCCTCAGCCGACAATGGCACCGACGCGCCCGGCCGCATTCTCACCGACCTGGGACTGAAATTGCAGGTTGTCAGCGCCCCCTCGGATACCCTGCACACTCTGGTCCTGCAGGACCGCTTCTTTCCTCTGGCTATCGGCAAGAAATTCGCGAGTCTCTCGGGGGGAGAAGTCTTTTGGAGATCAGATCAAGGGGAGGCTATCGGCGTAACCAAGGATGTGGGAAAGGGGAGGCTCTATGCGCTCTCTTGCGGGCATCTGTTCCGCAATAGCCAGATGGGGCAGACGTCGGTGCAGCCGGATGAAGGTCTGAAAGCTCTGTATCGGATTGAATTTGAGTTAATTCAAAAACTGCTGAAATAAAATATCGGCGCCTGTCCACCCTATATCTTCCCCGTGATGCGCAGGTAGTTCTTGAGGACGAACTGCGAAAACCTGCTCTTGTGCTTCCTGTAATATCTCACCTGCGACTTCCGATAAATGGATGAAATGTCAACGCCGCTGCTCTCCATACTCAACCCTCGCTGGTGAACGATCTCGAAGGAAGGATCGTAATAATTCATGTATCCAGCATCGTTCAGCCGCTTGCACAAATCCGCATCCTCAAAGTAGAGAAAAAAGCCTTCATCGAATCCCCCCATCTCATCAAACACCGCTTTGCGCACGAACATCGCCCCCCCCGTAACCCAATCCACTCGGCGCGCCTTTTGAAATCGCTCCTCTATCTTGGCTCGAAAACTGGCACTGACCGCCGCTCGCTGCTTCTCCCACTTCGATTTAGCTTCTGAGAATATCCCCGGAAATTCCGCCCAGGAAAATTCCAGATTCCCATCGGCATTCCGAATCTTCGGCCCCACCGTGCCAATCCTATTGTCCGCCGACATCCGCTCTAATATCTTTTGAAATGATCCCCCTGAGAATTGGCAATCAGGATTTAGAAATAGGAGGACATCTCCTGCAGCCCGCGCTGCCCCCTGGTTGCAGGCCGTCCCGAAACCTACATTCACGGCATTTTCGATGATCAGATGCCCGCTTATTCTCGACGGAAACGCCAGCCGCCCCTCCAAAGCCCCTTCCTCCGGCGAATTATTCACTACAATCCATTCAAATTCAGCCGGATCTTCAAGCGTTTCAACGGAGGCAAGCAATCTCTGCAAAACGTCCGTGCTGCGAAAATTGACGGTGATGATGCTTAAGCTGATCATGAATAGATTTCTCGGCAAAATTCCACAGTGGCGCGCGCATGAATCTCCCAGGTGAAAAATTCCCGCGCTCGCATCTGGCCAATTTTAGCTTTCATATTTCGCAGAATCTCGTCCGATTTCAGTTTCAGAATGAGATTTCGGAGCGACGGCGAGTCGCCTTCGGGAAAAATGAGGTCCCTATCGCCGATCACCCAGGGGATGGCGCCGGAATCCGATCCGATGACCGGCACTCCCATCGCCATCGCTTCCACCAGCACCCGCCCGAACTGTTCCGCCCACTTGCGCGTCGTCCGCGATGGCAAGACCAGCAAGTCCATCCGGCTGTACCATTCCGGCAGAGTCTCCTGCGGAACGGCTGCCACAAATTCGGCGTTGATGTCCCGCTGATCCGCCAGCTCTCGCAGCTTTTTCGCTTCCGGTCCCCCACCGATAATCAGCGCCTTGACTCCCTCCAAACCCTGCAGTGCCATCAACAAATCCGCTACGCCCTTTTCACGAACTAGCCGCCCCACATAACCCACGGTGAATTCTTCAGTGTGCTCGGGCTCTCTGGGATGAAAAAATCCCATATCCACGCCCCAGGGGATCAGACGAATGGGTTTGCGAAATCCACGTCGCACAAGAACACGCTGCGCCTCGGCATTTCGCGCTGCCGCCCCATCCGCCAACCGAAAAACGACCTTCTCCACTACACTATCGAGCACGTAGAGCGCCGAGTTCGGCTGCGGATGGCGGCGCCAAGTAGGCGGTTGATTCTCCCACGCCTGGAAAATCAGTTTGCTGCGCGGTGAAATCAAGGTCTTGGCGATGGCAATTTGCAGCGTCAGCCAATGATTCCAATCCGAATAGGCCAGAATAACGTCGGGCTGCTTCTTTAGACAATCCCGAAGGCCGCCCAGCATCCACGTTCGGTTGGGAAACTTCCCGATGATTTTCCCCAAATGAAGAGGAATACCGTGCCATTGTGCCATCCGGGGCATCTGCGCCTGGCGCGCCTCATCGCGATGCCGTTCGCCGCTCAGCGCCTCGAGCGTTACGCCGGGAATCGCTTTAAACGCCGTTAGCTTCGCCCCTTCACCCGGATAGACAAGCGTCGGATCAACGAGCAGAATTCTCATCCGTTTCTTTCCGCCAGAAGGTTCTTAGAAGCATGAGCAGGTCAGGACGAAGCTGACCGGTCATCCACAGCCCCAGCGCCAAACCGGCGACCTGCCAGCAACAAGCCGCCCAGAGAGGCAAATGCAGCCATTTGGCGGTCAATCCCGACGCCAGACAGATGAAGAGGGGCAGAGGAACCTCGCGCCAGAATAATCCCCCAAGATCGCGAATGCGCACCACACCAGGCGCCACAATCAAGCCAAGCGCGTAGGAGACGGCGGTCGCCATCGCCGCCCCCACGATCCCATAGCGAGGAATCGCCCAGATATTCACCAGCACATTGCACAGCGCCATGCCCGCCGCCAGAAAGGTTCCCACCATCTGTCTGCCCGATGCCACCAGAGCTGCGTCGAAGGCGATGCCGCCATACACAAAGATCTCCGCCCAGATCAGGATTCTCAGCGCCCCGGCCGACGGAGCGTAGGCGGGTCCATAAAACAGACGGATGATATCGCCCGCATAAAGCGCGGTGATCACCGTGATGGGCAAAATGACATAAAGCAAGGCGCGAAAACTTAAGCCCACATAGCGCCGATAGCCCCTAATATCGCGCGTGAAAGCGTGGGAGAAGAGAGGCAGCGCGGCCGCGGCGAAGACCGTCGGCACAATCGCCAGAGCATCCACCAAGCGCATGGAGACCGCGTAATATCCCACCTCCACACTGCCGCGCATGGCCTGCAGCAGTAGAATGTCAATCTTGGTATAGATCATCACAAAGGCGCCTGCCAGAGCGATGGGCCAGCTCTGGCCGAGGATCTGCTTGATCCGCCGCCCGTTGAATCGCGGGAGCAGAGGATAATGATGCCGCCGCGCCATCCCCAGCAAGATGGCCAGCCCTGCGCCTTCTGAAATGAGTTGCACAGCGATGGCAAGAGACAGACTGATGCCGCGACCCATCCACAGCAGCAGAAGGAGGAGAAATATTCCCCGGCTGAGGAGAAATACCAGCGAAGGCTCGCCCATGCGGTAATCAATCTGGAAGGGAATCTCAAAAACGGTGCGGTAGGAGTGGAAGGCGAAAGAGGTCAGCAAGGTGAGCGAAGCGATCATGGCCCAGATCCGAATTTCGGAAGTCAGATGGATCAGGCCAAGCCCCGCCAAGGCGAGGGCTATCGCGCACAGGGTCAATGCCCCTTTGATCCAGAGGGCGCTGCGCAACAACTCATCGCGCGCTTTCGGATCGCGGGCGATCTCACGCAGGGTGATTTCGTTGATCCCGAAGCTGATCAGCAGCGTGAAAAAGACCAAATAGCCGAAGATAAAGGAGTATTGTCCGTAGGTCGCAGGCCCCAGCCGCTGCGCGAGGATGATCAGGATGACAAAGGTGAGAATCTGGCTAAGAAGCCGCAGAATAAACATGGCCCCCAGGCTACGGCCCAGCCGGTGCGCCTGCGGCGGCAAAGAGTTCGGATTCTTAGCGCTTGAGGCGTTCAGCGACGTATTCAGCAATCTGGTCCAATGCCTCCACGGGAATCACCGGCCGCTCGCCACCGGATCTCACCAGTCGGCGGCGGAGGATCATCTCCCCCGAATATTTTCTCGCCTCCTCATCTCCTTCCAGGACGATTTTCGGATAGGCCGAATTCCGAAAGCCCTCGCAGATCACAACGTCGTAATCCCTTAAGAATTCCTCCGCCTGTTTTACCACCTCACGCTCGGGCAGGTCGAAGGCGATGTAAAAATTGACTGCCGGGCTGATGATCACGATCCGCCCGGCCCCCGCCCGAGCATGGCGGTTCGAGTCGCTCCAGTCGCGGTCAATGGTATGCCCATGGTGGCTATGCTTCACCGTCGCCACGCGATAGCCGCGCTCTTTCAGGTAGGGAATCAAGGCTTCGATAAGGGACGTCTTACCGGATTTTTTCGGGCCGACAACGGCGATCCAGAGAGGTCTTGTGTCCAGGGGAGTCATGGCGAACGAAACAAATCAAGTACTTACGCGGTCATTGCGATCGCAACGAAGCAATCTTTTATCAACCGAGGGGATTGCTTCGCCCCGACTAAAGTCGGGACTCGCAATGACAATCACGAGTGCGTTCCCGTCTTCATCTGCGCCTCGGCGATGTTGCCATACCCCACTCCCGCTGCGCCGCAGAAGCATTCCATGTGGATCTGCCCTCCCTTATGCAGAATCGTATCGCCGCCCAACTCCGGATCTTTCTTCATGCTCCCGGTGCAGGGATACGAATGCCAATAGCGGCAGACCTCGAATTGCAGGGTTTCGTCAATAAAATGTCCCTGCAGGCTGTGAGCCACGTAATGGCTGTTCCCGCAGGGCGCGCTTATTTTCGCCGTGGCGACTGCCACCCGCCCGTCCAATTCTTCAATCTGAATAACCGGCTTGCCGATCCTGAAATATTCGATGAATTCGTCTATCGTCGGGCCCAGCCCCGGCGCCAGTGCGCAAAAGGGCTTTGGCACCGCGATTTCCAGATCCAGCGCCTTGGCCGAGGCCTTTAATTTGTCTTTCCCCCAGCGAGTGACCCATTCCGGCGCTTCCACCGGCGCGATCATCGCTCTGGCTCCGGCCGCCTTCGCCATTTTCGGCAATTCAATCAACAGCTCCTCATGAATCTCGATGGCGACCAGAACGTCGTGCGGCGGCAGCTTTTGAGGCAGATACTCTGCGGGATCGTCCAAGAGCTCCGGCAGAAGGGAGGGGAATCTAATCACGCCGGCAAGGTCGGCGCTAAAATCCGGAACGCGCCAGTCGCGGCAATGCAAACAGCGGTCGCCGCAGCCGGTGCAAAATTCGCGCCCATTGCGCAATTGCTTGATGAAGCGATCCGCCCAGGCGCTGTCAAAAACAGCCTGAAACGCGCCCGGCCGCCGCTTCGCATCCTTCGGCTCACTGCAGACGATCAGGATTCTCATTCATTCGACTCAGGAAATGTTTTCCCGACGCCGTCGCGATCGCAGGCAAAGTCCTTCCCAAGAAATTTCTTGGCGACTTTGCGTGAAACCTTCAATCCTTCGCGAAATGCGGCGTCACGTCCATGGGATCATCTTCCCCGGGCCGAATGTACTCCACGCGCTGCGGCTCGATGCGGAAAACCGCCAGATCCGGATCGCTCACGCCCTTCCAGTATTTTTTCACCGGATACTGGGTCTCCTCGACCGCCCGTTTCTTCTCCGCGCCGCGCACCTCCACCGCCTCGCCGGCGATGCGCAGGTAACCCGTCCCGTCTTCCGTGGGGAAGATGGTTACGCACTCCACGGCCTGATGAACCGCCAGCTCCGCCACCTTGCGCGATTTGCGCGACGTGGCCAGATAAAATCCCTTGGGCGTTACCATCAGGTTTAAAGGCCGCACTCGCGGCTGGCCCTGCTGATTGACCGTCGCCAGAAAGGCCACCGGCCGTTCCTTGGCCGCCAGCAGCAGCTTGATTTCCGCCAGATTTTCAGAATTCATAGTCGTGGGCTCTAAATGTCTATGGATCTTAAAGATTCTCTACATTCTCTGCGATTCTGCGTGATTTTTTTAGGCCATTCCTATCATCGGCAGCCAGACATCCTTCACAAACGGCGCGATATCCGCCGCTTCCTGCGGTCCGACGATGACTTCCCAGCCGGGCAGAGCATCCTCCATCTCACCCTGAATCACGGCCACATAGCCGGGAATGATCACCTTCCTGTGAGCAACCTTGTCGCCGATACCGGATTCCTTCACGAATTTCCCCACCTTCTCGCCGCCGAACTTTCCCGCCGACCAGGCCGTCAGCACCGACATCCCCTCGGCGTCCACCACCACCAGCCAGGCCGGCTGTCCCGATCCGTCTATCTCCGTCGAAACCATGAAGTAGGTCAGCGAAAAATTCGTGGTCACATAAACCGGGCTCTTTTCATGTGGCTCACCGACCTTATAGATGCCCGCATCCACCTGCAGCGGCTTCTGCGGATCGGTGTAAATATTCTGCCGCAGCGTCAAGAGCGGCAGGAATTGATGCACTTTCCATTCCGGAAGCATCACCACGCCGCCGTATTTGGCAATTCCCAATCCCGTCTGTAAAGCCGCATCCATAGGATGAATGCCTTCCTGCAGGGCCGTGAAGGTTGGATACCCGAATCCCTTGAAGGTTCGCTCCAGCGCCGCGCGCCGGATGAGCGTTTGGTTCCTTAACTGCTCCGCTTGGGCGCCATCTCCCGGGTCCATTAGAATATCTTCCACGCCCACAGCCTGCGCGGCTTCGACCAGCGCCCCCAGGCTTTCCAAATCCGGCGCCCGCAGAACCAGAGGCAGTTTCAGTTCCCGCGCCGCGGCCGCGAAATCTGCCAGGGTTCGCGCTGTCGCGCCGCACAGCAATCCTGCATGATCCCCCGCCGCTTTCGCCGCACCCGCCGCCCGCTCTGCACTTTCGCTGACCAGGGCGATGGGCAGCGAGGAAAGCTGCGCGGCACGCCTGGCTCGAGCCGAGAAATGAGCTGCATCGCCTTTTTTGTCCAGCAACGCTATCATGCTGATGGAGATGGTCTCGCCCGCGCGGTCGTACGATGCCGCTGTGATAGTCTTTACAGCCTTATCGAATTCGGCCTCCGGCAGATCATCCGCCACGCCCAGAGCCAGCGCCGTCGGATGGTAGAAGGTCTTATCGTGCCGGAACATCACCACCTCTTCGCCCAGCTCGACCTTGCGTTCATTGCGCCCGATGGTGATCTTGCGAATGGGGGGGACCGACGCCGCTCCCAGCGCCGCTTTGGCCTCTTCCGAGGCGTGCGGACACAAATCCAGCGACACCTGCTTGGCCGCCAGCTTCATGGCGAACGCCAGGCAGGTCGGAAAACCGCAGTCCTTGCAGTTGGTTTGCGGCAGCAATTTATATACTTGTAGGCCCGTCAATGCCATCTGCTTCCTCTTGCTTTTCCACATATTCCCCCCTTTGCTAAAGGGGGGCGGGGGGGATTATTGCGGCAAATTCATTAACCCATCAATGGCCTTTTCCACATGTGCAATCGCCATCGGATGCCGCATTACCAGCAGATTGGATCCCGACAGCAGCAGAGCGTGAGCCGTGATCGCCTCCCACAAAACGCCCCGCTCCAATTGCTCTCCCCACATCGGTTCCGACTCCTGCAGAACCTTCACCTCTTTTGTCTTCCAGGTCTCCTGCCCGATGAAATTAACAAACGGCATGCTCATCATCGCATCGCCGCCCAATGCCTGCAAGCGGATGCGCTCCATCACGGAGTAGGTGTACTCGAAACCGTATCCTAATCCCCCCGTCAGCGGATCCATAATGATTCTTTCCGGCGGCACATTCATGTCCGACAGCAGGATGTTCAACTGCTTGGCCAGATTCACGTCAATCGGCGTTTCAGCTACCAGGACGCAGTCGTAGGCGATGGTCGCGGCGGCCAGAGTCTTATAATGCTCCGCCACCGCGGAGGCTAAGACAATGCCTTCGCCTCTGGCCGTTTCGGCGCACTTCGCTAGGAGCTCCGAATTCTTCTCGCCCGGCCCATACCCTTGCACAATGATCGGCACCCCCACGGCGCCCAGAACCGCCTTGAAAAGATCCACGCATTCCGCCACCGAGCGATTCTGCTTATCCGGATTCGCCCCCAAGAAATTCAGGCATACGATTTTCGCGCCGTATTTATCAACCACGAATTTCGCCCACTTGATCGGATCACCGATAACGGCTTTGTAAGGCTGACGCACTGTCTCCGGCCAGGCTGTCGGATCCACATCCGGAATCTCCCAGGCAATGGCAGGGCGGTTGGGAACCGAACCCTCAAAATGGTGAAACGGCAACGCATTCTCCCCGCCGATGGTCACGGTCGAAGTTCTCGTGCCGCCTTGTTGCCCTGTGCGTCCCAGAGTAATTTCGCGGATCCTGCCCGGCCAGGTTTTTAAAGGTAATGTTAGAGGCATATTGAAGTTTTGTTTCTTTGCGTTCTTTGCGTGAGAATAATGAATCGCCTAGATGTCCGCAATCAATTTCATGATCATATTCATCCGTTCCCGCAGGCCATTCGAAAGTTCAACGCCTTTCCCTTTGAAAGAATTGCCTCGCAAGTCCTCACTCCATTCCAGCGATATCATAACTTGAATGTCGGGCAGGGCCCTCTTAATGGCCTGCATGTCGGAATCATTCTCGATCTTATTCGCCACCGCAAAAACCTTCTTCACCCCCAGATCGCTCGCCAGCCGCTGAATGCGCCGCGCCGTCTCGATGGACTGCGCCGACGGTTCCACCACGATCAGCATGGCCTCCACGCCCTCCGCCGTGCCTCTGCCTAAATGCTCTATCCCCGCTTCCATGTCCATGATCACCACCTCTTCATTCTGCAGCAGAGCGTGGCTGACCAGTTCGCGCACGAAAATATTCTCCGGGCAGGCGCAGCCACCCCGCGCCTTGGGAATATGCCCCATCACCAGCAGCCGGATATTGCCGAGGCGCACGCCGTATTGCTCCGGAATATCCTCCACGCGAGGATTCATGGTGAAATACGAACCGATCTCCTGCGACGTCGCCCCCACGCGCTCCTTGATGAGCTCCTTCATCTCCACCACCGGCCGGATCGCCTCGGGATTCGGAATCCCCAGCATAGACGCTAGATTCGCGTCGGGGTCGGCGTCAATGGCATAGACCTTGAATCCCCTCTCGGCATACGTCTTCGCCAGCAACGCCGCCAGCGTCGTCTTGCCGACGCCTCCTTTGCCGGAAATCGCGATTTTCATATTTTGGAAGCTAAATGAATCCTTTTAAACTCCCTCGCCAAATCTGACCAATCCAGCGCCTTTTCGAAGTTCTTGAGCCATTTCATGATGTAGGCGGCATCCAGTTTGCTTCTCTGTCGGCGGACAATCCCCTCAACATCGCCCCGATCTTTCGGTCGAGTCGAAACCATTTTCATTATGACCAAATCCTCCGCCTTGCAAATGCGAAGCCTCAATCCGCGCGCCACCGGTCTCGACCTTGCCCGCTTAATCAAGTTTTTCTCGAATTCTAAATCGGCTAACACCAAATCGGCGCGCAAACCGCTTGGAAAAGCGCAGGGGATCACACTGCTGCGACGGGCAAAGGAAGCCGCTTTCGGCATCAACAGGCGTGCATGGGTCTCCAATTGCCGAAGGAGATCTTCAATATCCTGATGAGCGACCAGAATCAGAACATCCGCATCCAGAGTCGCACGCGGCTCGCCGTGAATTGAATTGGCGATCCCGCCAATAAAGGCGTGAGGTATCTTCAACTCATTCAAAAATCCCTGCAATTCCGCGGCCTGTTTGAAAAGAGGTCCTAACATTTTCCCTTCGCCTTCTTCAAGAGGCGTTTATACTCAATTAAATCTCGCAAATGAGGATTGGTCTTGGGATCGCGCAGGAATTTGTAATTCTTCCCGGCTCTCGCCAGCCGATCCGAAAACTCCATCAGCTCGCAAAATTGCCGAAAGGATTCTCTGACTGTCAGCCTCGGCAAGGTCTTTCGACGATACTCATCTTCCCACCGATTAAATGCTCTCCACTCCGCCATATCGCTCGCACTTCCTCTCTGCGCCTTTGCGTCGCCGCAAGGGCCATTCAGTGTTCTGCGTGAAACGCTTACACGATCATCACCGGCACCTTGACCCGATGCCGTACGGCGTCTGCGGTCGTGCCATAGAGCAGGTCGCCGATGTTGCGGTGTCCGTGAGCTCCCATGATCAGCATATCCGCCTCCTGTGCCTTCACTAATTTGGGAATCTCATGCGGCGGACGGCCGAATCCCAGAATGATTTCCGTCTTGAAGCCTTTCTCCCGCAGCGCCGCTGCGTACTGCTCTAAGCGTTGCCGATCCATTTGAGTCTCCTGGTCTTCGACATCCATGCCCAGAGTTCTGGCGGCTGCACTCTCCACCACGTGGATCAGCAATAGCGAAGCTCCCCCGGCCGCCATGGCCGCACCTTGCGAAATCACCCGGGTGTCCGCCGATCCGAAATCCACCGCCATCGCCACCCGGCGGAACGGCTGCACAATCTTCAAATCCGGCATACGCAATTCTCCGTGAATACTCGGCGCTCCGCCGGCCGGAGCCAGCCGCAGGGGCGCCTCCAGCCAAGGCCGCAGTGTGACGTAACCCAAAATCGCCGTGACCAAACCGGCCACCGGCACGACGATCAGGTACAAATGCCACGCTCCCGGATTGGCCGCCAACCAGTCCCCGATTTGTCCCCACACCAGCCGAGCGTTCAGGCTGACAATGACCAGCGCCGCGATCCAGGCCAGCCCCCGCGTCCACATCGGGATGGCGTGTTCGCCCATCCTCTTGCGGTCGCTGACAAAGTGCACCAGAGGAATAATGGCGAACGGCAATTGAAGACTCAAGACCACCTGCGAAAGCACCAGCAACTCTCCTGTGGCTCCTTCGCCGAAATAAATAATGGTGATCAGCGCCGGAATGATCGCCGCCAGCCGCGTGATGAGGCGCCGAATCCACGGTCGCAGGCGGATGTTGACGAACCCCTCCATCACGATCTGCCCGGCCAGCGTCCCCGTGATGGTGGAACTCTGCCCCGAGGCGATCAGGGCAACCGCAAAAAGAATCGGCGCAATGGCCGCGCCCAGCAGCGGCTGCAGCATGCGGTGAGCGTCCTGGATCTCGGCGATTTCATGCATCCCCGCGCGATGAAACGTCGCCGCCGCCAGCACCAGAATCGCCGCATTGACGAAGAACGCCGCATTCAGCGCCACGGTCGAATCAATCAGGTTGAACTTCAGCGCCTGCTTGATTCCGCCGGAAGACTTCTCAATGCGCCGCGACTGCACCAGCGCCGAATGCAGATATAAATTATGCGGCATCACCGTGGCGCCGAGAATGCCGATGGCAATATAGAGCGCGCCTTCATCCGGCAAACTGGGTGCAAAACCGCTGAATATTCCGCCCCATTCGGGCTTCGCTAAAAAGACGTCCATGCCCAGGCACAACCCGATGGTGCTCACCAGCATCAAAATGAATGCCTCCATCTTGCGGATGCCCATCTGATGGAGGAGCAGGAGCAGCATGGTGTCGAAGGCGGTGATCAACACGCCATACAATAGCGGCAAGCCAAAGAGCAGTTGCAAGCCGATGGCCGACCCGACGACTTCCGCCAGATCGCACGCCGCGATGGCGACTTCGCACAGCAGCCAGAGCGGGATGTTCACCCAGCGCGGGTAGTGATCGCGGCAGGCTTGAGCCAGATCGCGCCCCCTCACGATGCCCAACCGCGCCGACAGGGCCTGCAGGAGCACCGCCATGGCGTTGGACATCAGCAGCACCCAGATCAGCGTGTAGCCGTATTTCGATCCGCCCGCCAGATCCGTCGCCCAGTTGCCCGGATCCATGTAGCCCACGCTGATCAGATACGCCGGCCCGGCAAAAGCGAACATTCGCCGCCAGAAGCCCACCTGCCTGGGGATGGAAACCGTGCGGTGGACTTCGCTTAACGAGACTTGCCGTCTATTGGCGATAAAGCGCTCCGGAAGTATGAATTATGAAGGATGAATTATGAATGAGTCCCCTCGCTGTTTTGTCATTCCCGCGAAAGCGGGAATCCAGATTCCATAGTCGGGGTCGCCCCCGACGCCGACGGGCGCACAGCCGCGCGCCCTTACAAGGGTAGTGCGACAGCGACGCTGCCACCTGCTTATTCAATCTCCTTGAAAACCTCCTGGCGGAGGATGGGCAACAACGCTGAACTAAAGTGATAAGTCTTTACACGTAGATCGCTGCCGGAATATTTTTCAGTTTCCATAAATCCCACTTTGGATATCAATTCTAAATAGTGATCATAATGAATTCTGAAGAGATGCTCCCCTTTAAAATTCTCTTCCAGATAGGAGTTGATGAATCTATAACCGAAATTCTCCTTACCAATGAGCAATACCATTTTTAGGAATTCGATATTCTCGGGATCCAATGCCTTCAGCTTTTTCAATTTATCTCTTACAGATTTCACCAATTCCTGCTGATAAAGCCCCACGACGCGAACTTTTTCTAGAAATATCGGTCCCTCTCGTCTTAACCCCTCTTCAAGCTCTTTTTGTGTAGAATAGACAATATACATAAAAGATGACACATCAAATGCTAGGTCTCCTAATTTCTTCTTTTGCCCCAATTGTTTTTCATTAACAATGAACAGGATAGGCTTGCCCTGTCCCCATATCAATCCCATTTCAAGGTAGGCATTAAAATTTTGGGGACTCAACACACCAACACCGAAATGGCTGGCAGTCGCCAACCTGCAGATTTTGCAAATTCTCACGCCGGTGCCTGGCTCACTCCGTGCGTCCAAGACATGACAATTTCTCGGCTCAAAATATGACTTAATAGCTGTTTCCAGATATTTATCCTGCTTATCAAATTGATACATCAAGAATCCGACCTTCTTCCCATCCTCCTTGACCAAATAGTCAACCTCGGTCTGCGGCAAATCGCAGCGGTTGGGGTAATTCATCGGACAAATAAAATCGAAACCTGGCATGATGCCTCCTCCTAAATGCGGCAGCCGCTAAAGGGTCCTTTCAGGACAAGCTGCCGCACTACCTTTCTGGATTCCCGCTTTCGCGGGAATGACACTAATCACTGAATATTTTGCTCAGAATTCATCACTCATCACTCATCACTCATCACTCAAATCATCTCTCCCATCGCCAGCGCGGGATGCCCAACGGTCGTCAGATGCTCTACCAATTGCTCCAAATTATCCGTTACGGTTTCGTCGGCGATCTTGTCCATCAAGTCCGGCGCGCCGATCTCGGCGCAGCGTTCGTTGAGTTTATCCCCCAGCCGGTTCTTGATGTTGGTCGTCATCCAGACGACACGCTTCAACCCGCCGTCTGCGCTGATGAATTTCTTTGAAGTGATGTAAAGCGTCCCGATCCCTATGAAACCCGGCGTCTGCTGTCCGCCGCCGGTGACTTCCGCCAGCGACGAAAAGGTCATCCCGGCCGGCGTCATCCCTTGAAACTCGCGATCCACGATCATGATCCCGCCCGTGCCGGGCAAAACGCACGCGATCGCCTCAAAGCAGCCGCAGGATGTCATGGGATCTTCCAACATCGAATAGGCGCTGAAGCGGGGAATGGTCTGATTCGACTTGGCATAAACGAAATCGTCCACGCCTTTCCATTTACCCTTGACAGTGTCGTACGTCTCCCCCTTGGGCACCGGCTGATTGCCGCCCGTGGGGTTGATTTCATATCCGGCTTTGCCGTCCAGCCAATTGTACGCCCCGCACAGGCCGAGCCTTTCGGGAGTGATGATGCAGATGTGATTGGGCGCGTAGGATTGGCAGAGCTGGCAGGAATAAAACGTATCCACCGCCTCGTCCACTAACTCGCCCAGGCGCTTGTCGCGAGCCTCGTAGGCCGCCTTGGCTACGGCGTGCAGGTGCTCGACGTCTTCCGAATTCGTGTACAGCCGGATCTGCACCTTATCCACAATCGCCGGAAATTCATTCAACAGCATTGAGCGCAGCGTGACGCCCAGATGGCTGATCTTGAATCCCGAATTCTTCGCTGTCTTGGAAATGCGCAGCCAGATGACGTTGCGCTGTCCCAGGTGCATCACGCCCATCGGCATCGAGAGAAACGTATGGATGTAGCGCTCCAGAATCGTCTCGAAATCCTTCTGCATCTTGCGGCCGGCGACTTCGGCCCAGATGGCGAGCGGCAGCCGTGCGCCGTCTTCGATCTGGTCAATCTCCGGCCCAATGACCTCTATTTTCCCGTCCTCGACCTCCTCCAATTTCTTCATGCTGAGGTATTCGAAGGCCGTCGTGTACTTTCCGCCGAATTCGACGGCCAGATCGTCCTTTCGGACGCGCTCCCCCTCGAAAGCCGGCCCGTAGCGCACCGGAATATCAATCTTCTGGATTTTGATTTTCAGGCCCCGCACTTCGATGGCTCGCGACGGCATGTCGTCGTGCAGGATATTCGAGATGACGTGCTCGTAGGTGCAGATTCCCGACGGCCGGATTTCAGGAATGCCCGTATCCGCAATCACCGGAAAGCCGAAGTTGATGGCGCCCGCGGCGGTGGCGTACTTCTCGTCGTCCACCTCGCCCAGAGCCAAGACGAAGGCGTGCACGCGCTGCTTGTTGTAGAGCAGTATGTCGCGCGCCTCTTTCAATCCGCCCGGCTGCAAGCCTCCGAAGGTCATCGCCGACCGCGCCGCAAAACCCAGCGCCCACACCGTCGCAGATGTATCTTTGCCATAGGGCACTAAGAAGGTATCCCAGTTCATCTCCACATCGGCTTGAGCCAACTGCTCGGCCATTGAAGCGCCGTTCGTGTGCGACGACATGAAGACCAAAATGTTGCGTTCCTGCAGGTCTCGAGCCAGCTTCACCGCCGCCTCGACCGTAGGCAAAGCTCCGACGCAGGCGGCAAAACCGGGCATTCTGCCATCCACCAACTTGATGCCCTGCTCGCGCAGAATCGAATCCGACGTCGCTCCCAGCCAGACGCCGCCGTAGGGATTGGCCTCGCGAGCGTATTTCAGTCCCTCGATCACTTCTTCGGCGAAGAGCGTGGCCATGCCGGCGTCCAGCGTGTCGCCCAGATAGGGCAGCCAGAGGTTGTCCGAAGGCACCGGCCGCAAGAGCGACCGCGCCTCCTGTAAGACCTCCTTCATGTCGCCCACCTTCTTCACCTTGACGCCCAACATGGCGTAGATGACGGGCAGATAGTAGGCCGTATCCGGCAGTTTCACCGGCCGGTCCGGGCTCAAATCCTTGAGCGCCTTCTCGAGCTCTTCTTCGGCCCGCGTGACGATCTTGTGCGCGCCGCGGATGGCGGCCTGTGCGATGATGTGGGACATATTTTGGTCGTTAGTCGCTGGTCGCTGGTAATCAATTGGGAGGACAGACATTCTTGTCTGTCCAAGGAATCCAGAATCCAGAATTCGGAATCCAGAAGAGAAAATGCCTGCGCAGTCATTCCGGATGAGCTTTAGCCCGATCCGACAATCGCGCCTTATTAACGCGAATCCCTCCTATTCGGTTGTTGGACTCAAAACGTTTGGGGTTCGCTTTCGCATACATTCAAGAAAGTAATTAAGCTGTTTTGGCCAGAGCAAGGCAGCATTGGTGGCGCTAACAGGAGGTGCAAGCCATTTGTCAGTCAATATGCCATCTTCCACTGAACCCAATGTGTATATGAATTCGTAGATCGGATCAAATGGCTCGTGCGCCTTCTCGATGTTGAATCGGTTTTTTTCTATTACCGCAGGATCTTCGTCCGTGACCAGACCATCTAGAAGAAGCAGCATCGGCGACCAGCCGTGTTCCGAAAATCCCCAAACGTCCAGCAATTCGCACAAGAAAACGTACTTCTTACTCTGTTTGGGTTTGATGTCAATGACAAAAGTCATAGAGGGATAACCGTTATTGTTTAGTGCCTTCTGAAAATCTATATGCCATGCATAGGGTTCATTTTGCTTTGTTGGTGTCTGCTTTTGCAGAAGCCAATGGAGGTATCCGCTGTTACACCCAAAAAAGCAAGCGTCTTCGGCGTATTCATATCTGAATCCGCCGCCAATTCTGACTTTGCTGTAAAGAGCGTACATCGAAGCCTCCTACTTTTTTGGCGGTAAAGGGTGAACAATGCGTGGCGCAATCCAACATCAGATTTATTTGCGACGCTTGAGCATTATCTCAGCGAATTTGTCTGCTAAATTGTCTAAATCCCTATAAAAGCTCTCTATGCAGATTGAGATTTTCATTTCTTTTCCACAAATTTTTGTGCCCTCAATAATAAACTGCTGTGCGCTTACGTGCGCCAAGCCACAGAGTGATTCAAAGGGCATCTCAGATTTGATTCCGGAATATCCTTGCGGCCCTGGATGCACAAACCAGCTAAAAAGCGGATATAGTTGAACATAAAATCCCTCGTACTTGGGGCTTATCTTTTTCGCACGATCATAGAGCGAATCGATACCGCTCCAATGACGTCTTCGAGGAATTTTGCCGCTCTTCACCGTACCCCACAATTCTAAGCATATAGTCTTTACGCTTTCTTCGCGCTCGGGCGTGATATATTCTTTAGCCTTTGCTGGTGAGAATCCATAGAGAACCTCATTTGGATGTCTTTGGAAGAAATCAAGCCTATCCTTTGCGCCCCTCAATCTCTCGACCTCGGTAAATGCATGAAACTTCTTGATGGGTTCAGCAATTAGATCGCCTGCAAGGAAATGCAGATCCACTAATGATTCAAAAAGGGAACGTGATGCCGCTGCGACTGTCTGGAAATATTTTGGCGAATTCAGCACAGCCAATGCATTTAGCCAACCCAGCATATTGTAGTAAGTCCCTACAATCGCGCTCTCCTTTTCATTCAGACTGAGCGCTCCCTCCAAAATCGGCACCATGTTCTTTTCAAGGAAATTCCGAATGCTGCACGTCGCTTGGTAGGCCGATTCTGCTATTTCACTGATGCTCAAATCCGATTTGTCTTTTTCTCTCATTATTACCGTTCTCAAAATGGGTGGCATGCTTCTGGCGCAGTGGCGAAGCTTGTCTCTTCCCTTCCCGGATTGCCATCAATCCCTGCCATCCGATTCATCCGTTAAATCCGTGATTCAGACGATTTTTGTCTTTTCGTCTCTGCGTGAAACTAAGCTAATGTCTCCCGATATTCCAATCCCGCAAATGCCTCAACCTGTGCCCTGACCAGCGGCAACACTCGAGCGTAATCATAATGCCCTTCAATCAACTCATCTTTGATGCTCGACACGTCCACCCGCTTGCGCATGAGATTCCCCAGCACGCCCGCTCCATCCACGCGGCCCATCAGCACTGCGCCGACGAGCAGATTTCCCTGGAATACTAACTTCCAATAAAGTCCTTTCTCCTTCAGCATCCGGCTGTGGCTTTCGTAGCCTTCGCCTTTGGGCTTGACAATGCCGATGGAGATAAACGACACCCCAAAAAATTCCGCCGCATTCATGCGCATCGAACCGTCGTATTTACGCGGCACACCCGCCATGTTGAATCCCGCCACGCGCCCCTGTTCGTAAGCGCACGGCCAGACGGCGTTCACCGTGGATTTGCAGGCTACGCGATCCTGAGTTAGAGCGACATCACCTGCGGCGTAAATATCCGGCTCGTCCGTACGCATCTGCTCGTCGGTGATGATCCCCCAATCCACCCGGATCTTTGTCCCTTCGGCCAACTGCGCATTCGGAGCCACCCCCTTGCCGGTGATGATAATCTGCGCCGGCAGTTCCGTTCCGTCGTCGAAGAGCACGCTCTCAACCTGCTCGCTGCCCTTGAATTCGATAGGGGAGACCTTTGTTTTCACAGTCACGCTGTGTTTTTCGAAAAGCCCCTGAAAATAATCTCCGCATTCCGGATCGGCCACCTGCGAGAGCAGGTGCGGTGAGGCAATCGCAATGGTGGTCTTCACCCTATGATGATGCAGCCCTGACGCCGCCTGCAAACCGATGCACCCCCCACCCAAAACCACAGCTTCCTTTGCGCTCTTGATGGCTTCGTGAATGTTCAGCAGATCCCGATGAGTCCGAAATCCGAAAACGCCCCGCTTCTCTTCGCCCTTCACGCCGGTCTTTTGCGGAGATCCGCCAGTCGCTAAGAGCAGCTTATCATAGGGAATCTTGCGCCCATCAGCCAGATGCACTTGGTGAGCTGCCGCGTCAATTTTCACCGCCCGCCGCCCCAGAATCGCCTCGATGCTTTTCTCTTGAAAGAACTCCGGCGGCCGCAGATCCAGCTTGGCGTTCGGCCCGAGCCATCCGGCCAGCTCATACGATATCAGCGCCCGGCTGTAGACCGATTCTGGCTCGTCCGATATGATCGTGATCGGCGCCGAACCATCCGCCTCGCGAATCGCCTCGGCGGCGCCGATGCCGGCGGCGGAATTGCCAATGATGAGGTAGTGCATTTCTCGTCTTCGTTTCGCCCAGCCCTGAAGGACTGGGCTACATTTCAACTAGCCCCCTGAAGGGGGCAAATCACGCAAATAAAATTCTATTCAGTCTTTTCGAGCTCGTCAGATAATTTCCCGGTTGCATGGTGTTGTTTCTGGCGAGCAATGTATTGTGAGATCACAACAGAATCACTCGCTCGAAAGCTCACCACCCCATAGCCGCCCTGCCAGGCAAACTCAGCCGAATTGAAGGCGCGCTTGACGGCAAATGAGGTCGCTCCCTTGATTTGCCCAATCCATGCCGATATTTGGAGAGTTGGCGGAATCTTGGCGGCGACATGCATGTGATTTTCCGTCTCCCCGATCTTGAGAATTTGCACTTCGCGAAACTCGGCCGTCTTCTTGACAATAATACTGTGGATCACTTTTTCGTACTCCGGCGTCATCGCCGGAGCATTGTCCTTGGTATGCCACACTACATGAATATAAATGCTGGAGTATACCTTATGAGGCATCTGCATCCCTTATATTGCCCGCTTCAGCGGGCTAGTTCTCGCGTAGCCCACCCATTTATGGGTGGGCGGTGGCGTCCTCCAGACTTCCATGCACCAACGCCTTCGTCGGGCACGACGGCACGCACGCCGGCCCTTCCTCGCGGCCCTGGCACAGATCGCATTTGACGGCCTTGCCCCGCTCCATGTCCGCCGTCGCGGCCCCGAACGGGCAGACCATCACGCACATCCAACAGCCCACGCATTTCAACAAATTGATCTGCACCTCGCCCGTGGCCGAATTCTTGCTGATGGCTCCCGCCTTGCAGGCGAACAGACAATCCGGTTCCTCGCAGTGCCGGCAGGCCAGCGGCAGATTCACGCCGTCGTAATGCTGCACATCGATGCTGTACCTCGGCAGCGGCATCTCAAAGAGCGCCTGAAACACCGACTTCGTCTGCGAATGAGCCACCGCGCAGGCGATTTCACACGAACGGCAGCCGGTGCAGAGCTTGGTAATGGCTATGATTTTCCGGTGATTTTCCATCACGCCGTCCGCGCGAGTTCCTCTTGATAAAGCATCGGAGCCAGCTTCAGCGCTTTTCGCTTCGCGTCCAGATGAGCCAGCACCGCCTGAGCCGTTTTGAATGCATCCGGCTCGAAAATCCACCTGGCTCCGAAATCGCGCTCAATCCCCTGCGTCAGATAGTCGTACACCGCCGGGCTGCCCAGCACCCGCGGAGCCGGATTGTAAAACGTCGTAATGCCCGACGCCACCGCGTATAGCCCAATGGCTACCGCCTTTTCTGACATCGCTTCCGGCGCTACCGCTGCCACCGGCAGTTGCGCAATGTCATCTCCGATGCCGCCCTCTTTGACCATTTCCGTGCAGGCCATCAGGATGCGCGAGTTATCCACGCAAGCGCCCATGTGCAGCACCGGAGGAATCCCCACGGCTTCGCACACTTCGCGCAACCCCTTGCCAGCATATCGCAGAGCCGCTTCCGGCGTCAGGAATCCCGCCTTGGCGCAGGCGATGGCGGCGCAGCCGGTCTCGACCACCAGCACATCGCCCTTCAACAGCTCCTTAACGATCTCGACGTGATGGTAATCGTGCGTCAGCTTCACCGTATTACAACCCACCACGCCGACCACTCCACGCAGCCGCCCGGCCATGATGGCGTCATTTAGCGGGCGGTAAGTCCCCCGGAATGTCCCGCCGAGATGATAGAAAGTATTTTCAGCCGTGAAACCGGCCACCAAGTCCATGCTCTGCGGAGGAATGTCCACTTTCGCTGGATCACGCCGCTGAAAGTTGTCCGCCGCCGTCCGCAGAATAGCCCGCGCGCAGTCCAGCGCCTTGCGCTCATCAAACTCGACGTGATCCACACCCGGGATGCGCGCCTTGTTCGAGGTGGAGATCAACTTCGTGTGAAAGTGCGCCGCCGCCTGAGCCAATCCCGGCATGACGCATTGCACGTCCACCACCATCGCCTCGACCGCGCCCGTCGTGATGGCCAGTTCCTGTTGGAGGAAATTTCCCGCCACCGGCATCCCCTGGCGCATTAGAATCTCATTGGCGGTACAGCAGATCCCCGCCAGCACCACGCCCTTGGCTCCGCGGGAGTGCACATATTCGAGAACCTCCGGCTCCTTCGAAGCCTTCGCCAGCATCTCCGACAGCACCGGCTCGTGCCCGTGCACCACCACGTTGACGCTGTCTTGGCGCAAGACTCCTAGATTTACTTTCGACCGCACCGGCTTGGGCGAACCGAAGAGGATATCCTGCAAGTCGGTCGCCATCATCGAACCGCCCCAGCCGTCCGCCAGGGCGCACCGCACCGCCGCCAGAATCAGGCTCTTGTAGTCGGCATCCACGCCTTCATGCGTCCGATGCAGGCATTCGACCACTTCGCGGTCTATGGCGCGGGGGAGAACGCCCATGCGTTCCCACCGTTCCTGTTGGCCTTTCGGAGCCCGCTTCACAAAATTCAGGAAGCCTTCGGTTTTGCCGAAATCCTCCAAGAGCTTGTGACCGACTTGCATCGCGAGATCTGCTAGAGAATCTGTAATCCCCCCCGACCCCCCTTTAGCAAAGGGGGGAGTCCCCAAGTCCCCCTTTTTTAAAGGGGGATTTAGGGGGATTACGATTCCCAACTCCTCCGCCACGCGTTTGAGCTTCTTGGCATCGGTAATCTGATACGCCGGAGCCCGGCCTGTCGCCGCTTCGATCAGCGTGTGGCAGATGCCGCGGCCATGATCGGAATGCGCCGCCACGCCGGCCGATACCGCCCGCGTGAAGTTGCGCGCCGAGATCGTGTCCCGCCCCGCGCCGCAGGCCCCGCGAATGTCCGCCTTGGAAAACGGATCAATCCGGCACGGCCCCATGTAGCAAATAGTGCAGCATAGGCCGAGATCGCCAAACGCGCAGATGGGCTGCATGGCCTCGTGCCGCTCCCAAATCGTCGTCACGTCCAGATCCCGTGCGTGTTGATGAGCCTGCACGGTCGCCGGATCTATGGATCTCCCCGGTTTATTTTTTCCCTGCACTTGATCGCTCAATCCGACCTCCCGTCATCCCATGATTCCTTGAATGCGCCTTTGTCCGAAAGACTCTCCGAAGGAGCACCTTGTGCATTCGGATCGTCTCTGCGTGTGATTCTCTAATTTCTAATGCAATAAAAGGGGATCCTTCCACCGAAAACCGAGTGTTGTAACGTTCGGTGGATCCCCTTACGACTTATGAATGAGAGCTGCAAGTCAGCGACGCGCTATAAATAATCTTACAGCGGATTTCCCTATGACACCAAAGGCTTTGGCAACGTTGCCAGGAAATTTACCAAAGATTGAAAGGCCGGAATATTCGCGTCCACCATCAGCAGGTTTGTCCCTGCCAATTCCGCTTCAAATATCTCCCCATCCTGCGGAATAATCCCCACGGCCTCGAAATTCTCCCGTCCCAATATCCTGAATGCCGCCTCCTGCACTCTGATCTCCGAGCCGGACGGTACTTTGCTCAATATCAGCAGCTTTCGTTCCACCCGCCCGTCCAGCTCCTTCGTCATCTCAAGGATCGTCTGCAGCGTGTGGATCGCCTTCAGCGTCGGGTCTGCCACCATGATGAGGGTATCCACAGCCCGCGTCGTGCGCCGCGAAATGTGCTCCAGTCCCGCCTCGCAATCAATCACCGTCGCCTTGTAGCTCTTCGCCAGCCGATCCAGGTGATCCCGCAACACGTTATTGACGAAGCAGTAGCAGCCCTGACCCTCGGGCCGCCCCATGGCCAGAAGATCGAATCCCCGGGCCTCTACCAGCGCCTCTTCGATCTTCATCGCCAGGTACTGCTGCTTCGGAACTCCTTCGGGGACGCCCTTCGCCGCGGATCTCGTATCCTCTCGAATTCCCCCGATTGTCTCCGCGACCTGAACGCCCAGGACGCCGGGTAGACTCATGCTCGGATCCGCATCCACTGCCAGAATCGGTTTGATGCCCCGTTCCAGCAAGTATCGCACAGTAAAGGCGGCGATGGTCGTCTTGCCCACCCCCCCTTTGCCGACAATGGCAATGCATGGCGAAGCCACGACAGATTAACCCACCTTCTTCGCTTTTTTGACTGGGATCTGGCTGCGCGCTTTCTGCGAAACCTCGGATAGCAGTGACAATACCCTTTCCGCCGTCCCCACCGTCAGGCTGCCCATGCCGCAGGACGGCGTCAGCAGGCTCTGCCGGTAAAGCAGATCCTTGCCGATTCCACGCTTCGCCAAAAAGCTCACCTTATCCTGAAAACCTGCCAGCAGCTCGTCGGATGTGGCTTTCTCCGCCTGAGCCGAAGTGGGAACAATTCCCCAGGCCAGGATACCGCCGTTCTGCAAAAAGCCCTTGAGCGGATCAATATAGAGGGTTAATCCTTGAAAGTATTCGCAGGCGTCGAAATTGATGATATCCGCCCGCGCGTCTATCAGCAACGTCCAATCCGTGTTGCCGCAACAATGCACGCCGGCCAGCGCCCCCTCCTGGTGTATCGCCTCAATAACTTCACCAAGATACTGCAGAACCTGCTCGCGATTGAGATTAATAAAGGCCGATCCGAAGCTGGATAAATACGGTTCATCAACAAAAATGATTACCTTGGAGCCAAGTCTCCTGAGCAATCTGACCTGCCAGCGTGCCTTCATGACCAGCGACTTCAAAACCGCGTCGAACACCTCTTCGTGATATAAGATAGATCGCTTCCGGTCATCCGTGATCATCAGCCCGAAGCTGATCGGTCCCGTCACCTGCCCCTTGAGCATCACAATACCCTCGGGTCTGCAACGCCACAACCGGTCCATGAAGACGGCCAATCCGCTGGCGTACTCCCTCCCAATCGCGAAATAATCCAATTCATCGTTCAGGATATGAGCATAATAGCGCTCTAATTCTCCGTAAATGTCACTGCTCAAGTCCAGATGCATCCGCTCTTTCGCGGAGTCGAGACGCACGAAGGGCATGCTGCTTGAATATTGAAGATACATGGACTCCAAATAGCTGGTGTTCGGGAGCTGAGGCCAGGTGGGGATTTCGGGCAGATATCTGAGAACCAAATCCACCCCGTCCTGCGGATTCAAATGCGGCAGGCTGCCTATCGCGGTGGGCAGACAAGAAGGGTAAAACGCCATGATTTTGCAATAACAAGTATTTCCATCTTCTTCAATATATCAAAATTCACGGCCTTGGCGCAAGTCTTTTTTTTAAAAGCTAACAGCTCTATCCCTCGTGAAAACTTTATCTTAGCTCCGCTCCAGTTCGAGGGTTTCAGGGGCTTCTTTTACGCTTGGGCGCCCGGTGGGAAGGTAAACCTTGAAGATCGTGCCTTCCTCCGCGCGGGATTGCACGTCATAACGCGCATGGTATTTTTTCAGCACCTGATAGGCGCTGGAAAGACCCAGGCCGGTGCCCGCCGGTTGGCTGCCATTTTGTTGTCCCGCCGCCGGCTTGGTCGTGAAAAAAGGTCGGAAGATTTGTTCGAGATGTTCCGGCGAAATCCCGCAGCCCGTATCGGCAACTTCAACCAGAATTTCCTTATTCGGCTGCGCTGCCGTCCGCACCGTCAATCGCTTTTCATGCGATTCGTGCATGGCGTCCAGAGCGTTGCGGATGATGTTCAGCAGGGCCTGCGAAAAATCGCCGTACACCCCTTGAATCTTGGGCAGATCCGGATCGAAGTGGTATTCCTTGATCACCCGGTGCTTGAACTCCAGATCCGCGTTCAGGAAGGTCAGCTCTTCGACCAGCAACTGGTTCAAATCCAGTTCCCGCATGCCGTGATCCTGCTCTTGTCGGCTCTTAAAGAGCATGTTGTTGATAATCGCCGCAATGCGCTGCGCCTGACTCAGGATGTCATCCAGATAAGGCACATCGGTGCGCGTCATCTTCAGAAGTTCGATATGATTGATGATTCCCTGCAAGGGGAGATTCATATTGTGGGCGATCCCCGCGGAGAGCATGCCGATGGAGGACAGCTTGGCCCGCTGAATCAGTTCCAACTGCATCTCCTGCTGTCGAGCTTCGAAGTTCTTGCGCTCGGAAATGTCGCGCAAAATGCCCTGGGTAGCCGTCTGGCCATCGTACGAGATGTAGCTCACATTGGCTTCGAAGTCAATGATCTTCCCGGACTTCGTCAGACCTTTGAATTCGTAGCGCGCGGGCAGCTTTTCCCCGCCGGCCAGCCGCCGGGCGCGGTCTTCGATGATCGGCAGCGATTCCGGCGCCACCAGTAGCATGAAGTTGAAATCCGCCTTGCTGATCTCCTCGAGTCTGTATCCCAGCACCTCCTCGAATTTGCGGTTGACAAAAATGAATCGGCGATCCTGCAAAATGTAAATCACGTCGTTTGAGCTTTCAAAGAGGTTGCGATACTTTCCTTCCGAATCAAACATCTTCTCAATCAAACGATGATGCTGAATGTAGAGGGAAAGTTGCGGCTGAATTTGCTCCATGAAGTGGGCGTGTCGGCTCTGAAAGGCATGAGGACGGGCGCTGGCCAAAAAGAGCATCCCCAACGGCACGCCGGCATTGATCAGCGGCACGGCCAGGTAGGATCTCATGCGCAGGTCGCCGAGATGCCGCTCGAACATCGTGGCGCCCGATCGCAGGTCGTCCTGTATGGCTTCGCGCTTATCGTAGAGAATTTGCTGCGTCAGCGATCCCTGGTAGGCCTCAAAATAATGATTCGAGTTCTCTCCCTGCAGCCTGTTCAATCCCTCTCCCAGAGCCGATACGATGTACTCCGCCTCATCCTTCTCTTTCTGGATCAGCGATAAGGCCACCGTCTCATGCGGCACAATCTCCAACAATTCTGCGCTCAAACCGTTCAGGGCTCTTTCTGCATCCAATTCACCTAGCAATAGCTGATTAATCCTCTGGATGATTTCCCGCTCCTGTTCGACCCGCTTGCGTTCGGAGATATCCTTGATCGTGCCCATGACGGCTGGCCGCCCCCGATAGGTGATTAAACCAATGGTCATGTTTAAATAAACACGCGTTACCCCATCCTTGTGCAGCCCGCGCAATTCATATTCTCTTGGCACATCTTCTTCCATCATGCGGCGGCGATGCCGGTCCATCGCCATCTCGCGATCTTCCGGTGCGATCAATTCGCGCACTTCCCTCCCTAAAACTTCCGCCACAGTATAGCCCAAGATGCGGGCAAAAGCGTCATTGGCGAACTTGATCTTGACATCTTGAAGGACAAACACCCCATCCTGGATGTTATCTATCAGCAGGCGGTATTTCTCTTCCGAGAGCCGCAGGGCATCGTCTTTCCTTTTGCGCACGATAGCCATCGCCGCCTGGTGCCCGATGGCCGCCAGTAAGTCCTGTTCTTGTGCATGATAGGTGCGACCTTCTTCATAGCTCTGGACGACCAGCGCCCCGTAGGGCCTCCCCTCGATGAATAATGGGACTCCCAGCCAGGAAATCGGCGGCGTGCCGATTGGCTCAACCTCTCCGGACTCGACCAGTTCTTCATAAAGCTCAGGAGTCAGCAATAGCGGCTTGCCGGAGCGCAGGACGTATTCTGTAAATCCCTTGCGCTTGGCGCGCGGCGCCGGCGCAGGATCGTACTGGTCAACGAAAAAGGGGAAGGATACCAACTGACTGTCTGCATCGTAGAGAGCGATATAGCAATTCTCGGCGAACATCACCGTCTTGATGCGGGCATGGATGCTGGCCAGCAGTTCGTCGAGATTCTCGGTAGTGCTGACGCACTCGCCAATTTGATAGAGCACATCGCGGACCTGCTCGGCTCGTTTCCGCTCCGTAATGTCATTTGAAAGCCCCAAGATTCCGATGACCTCGCCGTTCCCATCCAGCATCGGCGTAAGCCGCGCTTCCACCCAGCATCGGCCGTTCGGGAAATCCATCTCCACCTCGCGCTGCATCCCCTGCCGTGTGCGCGCGACCTCGAGAAGGGCCTGGAAGTGCCCCTCGGCGCGCTCCCGCGGAAATATCTCGCGAAGATGCTTGCCAATCACCGTCTCCGGAGCGACGCCGAATTTTTGCGCTGCCACCGTATTCAGATATTCCACGAATCCATCCGGGCTGATCACGTAGATCATTTCCTGCGAGATTTCAGCCAACAGCCGATACTTCGCTTCGCTGGACTGCAGCGCTGGATTGCCTTGCGTGTTCATGTGTCGTTTACTCACTTTCCTATTGAAATTGCGGTGAGCGGATCAGCCGCAGATACAGGCGGGCAGCGACAAGCCTCCGCGGACCGGATCTAATCTATGAGCCCAAGAACGGAAATCTCAAGCCGCGGGGGGAGATAATACCCTTGGAGGGACCTGGCGCGAGACCCGTTCCATCCGTTGACTCCGCGCCTAAATCTGATCAGGCGCCAACTTTAGAAACGATAGGAGAGCGTGACCAAAAGGTGGGTGAGCTTCAGTTCCTCGTCCCACCCCCCGATAGAACGATCCCATTGGCTCAAGGATGCAGAAGTCTGTAGGTGCAATGACGGATCCAACAAGATCCCAAATCCCCCGCTGAATACCTGTTTATTTCCCAATGTCACCGTATCGTTAAACGGCGTGCTGAGATAGGCGTAGCCCGCCTGTAATCTGGCCTCGAGAAAGGGCAGCCAGTATTCGAGGCCCACATGAAAATCGGCCTTGGGAGCTAACCGCCGGACTATTTCCTGGTTGGCTTCCTGTCGGTCCAGGTAGGGCGGATTATCCGTGAAATTGATCTGACTCCAGTCGTGCAGAAGCACGTCGCCGCTGATCCCCAGGCGTTGGATCAACCACGCCGCACCCAGGCCGAAACGGAACGAGCGCGACACGTGATAGCCATAATTTTCCGAAAAACTATCGCTGGCATATTCTCCATTCGAACTTGATTGTTCGACTTGGTCATAACTCTGATCCACCGAGAATTTCACCGGTGTCTCCAGCGTCGCGCCCACTCGCACGCTCGGAATGGGTTTGATGAGAACGCCGGTTAATAGGTTGAATCCGGAATAATCCTCGTCAATCGTCTGATTATACCGCAGCCAATTCAGCTCGTCCCACACTGTCTGATCGTCAAAGCTATAATCGTCGTATCCCGTCCACCAGCGAACCGCCAATCCCGCCGAGACAATCTCCGACAGATCCACTGCCATACCCAGCGACCACAATCCCAATCGGCCCGATTCTAATTCATCGGCCTGATAGGTCGAATCCGCCGATTGCGCCTGGAAGGTGCCGAAGGAATCGAATCCGTGCACCTGCTGATAGCCCAGCGCAAAAACCAGGCTGCCCCGATAGGCGGGTACGGGAAACACCAGGCCGACTTCGTTCATCCGGGTTCGCCCCAGACGATTGGAAACGTCGGATCCCCCGATCCTGGTTTCATCCGTTGTCCATGCCTGGGATACTCCAAGTCCAATCTCGATGCGCCTCACCGATGCCAATCCTGCAGGATTCCAATAGAGTCCCGATAGATCGTCCGAGAGCGCCCGATAGGCGCCACCCAACGCCAGCGCTCTCGCCCCGCAGCCCAATTCCGTGCCGCGCAGAAAGACCACCTCATTGTAGAGCAGCCCGTCATATTCGTAGTCGTCCGCTTGCGCTGGATTTGGGAAGCACAAGGCCGCCAGCAGGAAGCTCATCCCGCCGGCGATCTGAAGTAAAAAACCTTTGGCGTTTTTCATTTGCCGCTGCCTCTCCGTCCACGCCGCTGATTATCGTTGGCGTCATTATTCTGCTCCTGATTTTGCTCCGGTTCCTGCCTCTGGTTCGATGGCGGCGGAGGAACAAATGTGGGCGGCGGCGTGCTCATGCCGCGCCTCGTGGCTGGCCTCTCCTGCGGCGGCTGGCCCGGCGTCCCCGGCGTTCCCGGGTAATAAGGCCAAGGAGTATTATATCCCCCCCAGCCGCCCCAACCCCAGCCCCAGCCCGAGTTGTACCACCAGGGATCGTAGTAATAACGCTGCCAGGGATTGTAGCTGTAGTAGCCGAATGGAGCATAGCCATAGCCGCCTAAGTAGGATCCGCCCCAACCGCCCGATCCGCCCAAACCCCAGTGGCTGCTCCCCTGATGGTCATATTCGTTGTTGTGGCAGTCGGTGCAGGTTGCCTGGCGTCCCTCCGCCACTGTGGAATCCCGAGCTGCCAGCGCTCTCTCTTCTGGCACCACGCTGGGATGCCGCAGGATCGTATAACACCCCGCCAGCCCCACCGCCAGCGCTCCCATCAGCACAAAATCTTTTATCCGTTTCTTCATCTCATCACCTCTAACTTTCCGCTTCTCGAATTTCCCAGTTTCCCCCCTTTTCTAAAGGGGGGATAGGGGGGATTAATTCTCTGCGTCTTTGCGTCTCTGCGTGAGATATATTCCTCTTTACAGCGTCTCCACATAGATTATCCGAACCTCCCGCCCCACCGACGTCACGTCCTCTTGATTCTGCAGCAAATCCTTGAAATCCGCCTCGATGCTGAGCGGCTTGGCAATCCGCCAGCGTACTCCGGCATTCAGATACCCTTTGTTCTTCCCCAGAGCTTCCCAAGCGTTGTCGTCCAGAGCCAGATTATATTCCGCCAAAATATAGACCTGATGACCGACACTCTTGTCTATCCCCGCAAATCCGTTCAGATTGCGATCGTCATCATCTTCGAAGGTATTGAAATTGACGCCGCCGTGAAGGCCCAGATAGCCCGCCCAGCCCATTGAGAAGTTCTTGCTAAAAATGGCGAAAAGGCCCTTGGCCTTCACCTCATATCGGTTCAAGCTGTCCGACCACAGCCCGAAACCCTGATTATCAAATCCCAGCACCACCGCCGGGAAAACGTTCTCATCAAACAGCCTGTATTTGATGAGCACCCCCGGTAGTTCGTTCCATTCCGGGTCGCCGCGGCCAACGATGTTGCGTCCGCCGTAAGAAATCCCAATCATGAAACTCTCAAACAGTCCCGCTCGCAACCCCGCCAGCGCCCCCCCGTACGGGAAAAGCCGCGCCTCAAAGCTGTATTGCCCTTTTTCAAGGATTCCCGCCGTCGGCTGATCAATCAGATCCTGGATCTCGACCGCCTCGCCGTCCTGCCCCCATGCCAATCCCGCCAGACTCGACCAGACCAAAACCGAGAAAACAACCCCAATTCGCATGCCCTCTCCCGATTTATCCCAGCTCTTCAGTACGCTCCGGAGGCGACGCGGCCTCCTGACGCTCGTTTTTCACTTACGCTTAGGCGTCGGCGCGGTCCTCGCGCCTCTTTCCCCCCTTTGCTAAAGGGGGGTCAGGGGGGATTACCCTTTGCGTCTCTGCGTGAAATGTTTTGTCCGCCTCTAATCCTTATACTGCTCCCTCACCCCTAAAATATCCCGCTCCCGCTTTAAAAATGCTCGCACCACGTCCGGAGCGAAATGCTGTCCCGATCCCTCGATGATGATCGCCCGAGCCCGGTCATGCGCAATCGCGTCCTTATAGACCCGCTTCGAGGTGAGGGCGTCATAGACGTCGGCGATGGCCACAATCCTCGCGGACAGTGGAATCTGTTCCGCCGTCATACCATCGGGGTATCCGGAACCGTCCCACTTCTCATGGTGGTGGTAGGCGATCTCCTTGCCCATGGTCAGGAAGGATTCCCCATCCAACTGCCGGTCGGCCGCTTCCAGGGCATCGCCGCCGATCTGGGAGTGCATCTTCATGATCTCGAATTCCTGCGGCGTGAGTCGTCCGGGCTTCAGCAGGATGGCATCCGGTATCCCCACTTTGCCGATATCGTGCAGCGGGCTGGAGTTGTAGATTCCTTCGATATATTCGTCGGTAATGTAATCCAGGTATTCATCCTGCGTGGATAGGTCTTCGGCCACAATGCGCGAATAATTCCGCATTCGTTCCAGGTGCTGTCCCGTGTCCGTGTCGCGGTATTCGGCCAGCTTGGCCAAGCCCACCAGCGCCACCCCCTGGGTCTGCCGAATCTGCTGAATCCGCTGCCGCAGCTCCTGCTCATAACGGTCGGTCTGCATGAGCGGCCGCCCCAAACCCACAAACGCCTCGATGGTATCGCTGTCGTCCCGAATGGGCGAGAAAGTGTAATGCATGGGGCGCGATGGCCCGAAAGCGCTTTTTTCGGAGAGCTCGCCCGCAAAGGCGATGTTCTCCACAAGCAGCCTCCGCAACCGTTCAAATCCCCCCCGCTCCCAGATGCATGCGGCGGACTGACCCAACAGCACCACCCGATCCAATCCCGTCAGCTCACAGAATGAGGTGTTGACCTCGGAGACTTTCAGCTCGGCGTCCAGCACGACAATTTCCAGGGCCGTGCTTTCCAAGATCCTCTGAGCCAGCAATTCCTTTTCCATTGCCATCCCCCCAGATTCATTTTATTGTCTTCAAACTGATAGCCTGACCGACAAATCCTCCCGCTTTTTCCAAGAGTCTTTCTGCTTCTTCTTTCGCCGCGCTGCATCGCGCCATGACGATCGCCGTCTTAACGCTGCCGCCGGCCTGCTCCAGCACTTCTCCGGCTCGGTCATAATCCAAATCCGCCGCCAGCATCAGCACCCGCCGGGACCGGGCTTTCAGCTTCTGGGACCAGGTCCGCAAATCCACCATCATCCCGCGATAAACCTTGCCGCAACGCACGAACGATGCGGTGCTGATCATGTTCAGGATCATCTTGGTGGCCGTGCCCGCTTTGAGCCGCGTCGAACCCATCACGACCTCGGGGCCCAGCACTGGAGCGATGGTCACATCGGAGATATTCTGAGCGGCATCATCGCGCGGAGGATTGCAAATCAAGAATACTGTCGCCGCGCCGACCGATCTGGCATATTCCAGAGCCCCCAGCACGTAAGGAGTCCGCCGCGACGCCGTAATCCCCACCACCGCGTCAGTTTTGCTCAGGTTGACGGCCTTCAAATCCTCTGCCCCCTGATCATGCCGGTCCTCCGCCCCCTCCTGTGACTTGAAGACCGCCTGCCGTCCACCGGCGATAATTCCGACGACCTGCTCAGGATCGCTTCCGAAGGTGGGTGGGCATTCCGCCGCGTCTAAAATTCCCAAGCGCCCCGAAGTCCCCGCACCGATATAGATCAACCGCCCGCCTGATTGAAAAGAACGTAAGACCAGCTCTACCGCCTTTTCTATTTCCGGCAGCGCAACTGCCACCGCCGCCGCTACGCGCGCGTCTTCTTCGTTCATGAATTCGAGGATCTTGCGCACCGGAAGGTTTTCCAATTCCGCCGAGCGCGGATGGATCGCCTCCGTGGTCAATCCTCGAATCTCCTCGAAAACCTGGCGCGACATAAAATTAGGCGGGAATCTTTTCCGAAATATATAGCTAACCCATTGTAAAGTCAACAAAAAAGCGCTTCATCCTTAGTCCCCCCTCTGTTTGCCTCCCTATGGGTAGAAACGCCCCCCCGCACGTTTTTGCACCCCCAATCCCACCCCGCCCCAATTCCCCTTGTTTCTCACCCCCTAAATGTGTAAATTCCCACATTCATTTCCCGATCACATGACATCACATGACTATGTATAAAATCCTGATTCCGCTCATTTTTATCTACGCCGTCTCCGCACGCGCAATTCCCTTCGACGCCCAGTCTGCCAAGGCCTGCGTGGATACCCTCTGCCGCCCCGAATTCGCCGGCCGCAAGAGCGGCGATCCCGAAGCCGCTCGCTGCGAACGCTGGATCGCGGACAGCTTTGCCGGGATCGGCCTGCAACCCGGCGCAGCGGACGGTTACCTGCAATTCTTCCCTCTCCTGAACTGCCGCGAAGAAAAGGCTGATCTCTCACTCCTGAACGGCGCTCACGGCGCCAAACGCTATCAGAATGGCGAAGATTTCCACACCATCACCAACTCCGGTTCGGGCAATGTCCAGGCCAAGGTCGTCTTCTGCGGCTACGGCATCGCCGAACCGTCCAAGGGGCGTGATGATTTCGCAGGTGTGGATCTGGATGGCAAGATCGCCCTCATCTGTCGCGAAGTGCCCGAACCCAAACGCCTCTGGAAAGATCAGGACAACCGCGATTCCAAGCTCAAGGCAGCGGTCGCTCGCGGAGCCCGCGCGGTTCTATTTGTCCATGAACAGTTCGCCATCTCCGGCGCGGCCATTCATAAGGACGCTTATTATCCCGATGTCCCTATCCTCTACGTCGGCGAACACGTCGTCGAGGATATCCTGCGCGGCACCGGCCGCCGCTTTGAGACGCTGAAAAGCCAGTTGAAGAAGTCGCCCCAATCTTTTAACACCGGAAGAACGCTGAGGATTAAAACGGTCATGAAGCGAGATCCCGACGCCCAGGCAGCCAATATCATCGGCATCCTCCCCGGAGCGGGCGATCTGCAAAACGAATGGATTATCGTGGGCGGCCACATGGATCACAACGGAGTCAATTCTGAAGGCGATATCTTCTACGGCGCCGACGACAACGCCTCAGGCTCCGCCGTCGTCATGGAGCTGGCTCGTCAATTCGCGAGATGGAATCAGATCCCCCGCCGCAGCCTCATGTTCATCGCCTTCGCCGCAGAAGAGCAGGGCTTGCTGGGATCAAAGTATTTCGTGGATCACTCGACGATCCCCATGGACTCCGTCGTGGCCATGTTCAATTTCGACTGCTGCGGAGCGGGCGACGGCGCCGTGGGCTTCGGAGGAGCCGAACACTTCCCCGATATCTGGCAGGCCTATCTGAAGGACTTGCCCGCCGATACATTGAAGAAAATGACGATCAGCACTCATTGGGGCAATGGATCGGACAACTACTCTTTCCATGAGAAAGGCATCCCGAGCTTCAATTTCTGGTCCCGCGGCGACCGCTCGTTTTATCATGTGACGGAGGATCTGCCGGTCTCCGTCACCGAGGCCGCCCTGGGCGGAGTGGGCCGCGCTGCCGCCGATTTCATCTCCTTTATGTCCGCCTGGCCAGAGCCGCTGATCACTTCGAATCACCGCGCCAAGACCTGGCTCTACTCCGGTCTGACGCTGAATCTCAATTCCATTACCCCAGAGGAAATCGCCGACACTACCGCGCTCATCAAGAAACTGAATGAGCAATTCCTGTTGGGCTTGAAATGCGCCACTGTCGGCATCACAGCCGAAATGCCTTACGAGCAGATAAATTCCTGGCGGCGATTCTGCCAGGATCACGATCTCATCTGGGCGACCAAATCCGACGATATCCGCGACGCCAATCGTCGCCACAAACTCTCCCTTCTCCCCGTCATCAGCGATCTGAATGGACTGCATGAGCATCTCGCCAACTTGCATGAACTCGGCGCGAAGCTGGTCCTCCTGTCTGAGGAGTTTCCCGACAGCGCCAAGATCCAGTGCGCCGCCGATCTCGGCATGCTCTTCCTCGCCTCCTGCGGCCAAGAGTTGCTCCTTCCCGAGAGTGCCAAGCAGCTGATCGTCTGCAATGATTGTTGCGGCGGCTGCCAGGAACCTTGTCTACCCATGGCGGATGAGCTTGGCTATCTCCGCGTCGCCCTCACGCCTGGCATGATCATCCCGTCGCCCGACAGCGCCATGATCGCCGAACGATCCCTCTTCCTGAACCTGAATTGGGAAAACGAAAAGGCGCAGGAAACCTCCCTGCGCTTGATCGAAGAGCTCGAAAAATCCTGCTATTCCGGCGATCAGATCATCTACATGCTGGGAGAAAATCTGCTGGAAATTCTGCCGTAGCGGGAACGACGAACCATGCTTCGGCAGTCGGCCCAGTAATCCCCCCTTGCCCCCCTTTAGAAAAGAGACCTTTGAAATATTGCATTTGGACAACAACGCTGTCACTCCCGCGAAAGCGGGAGTCCATAACAATTAATCATTTACCTGGATTCCCGCTTGCGCGGGAATGACATCAAAGCGAATATTTCAAAGAACTCTTTAGAAAAGGGGGGAATAGGGAGTTCTCGACGGACAAGGAGTCAAACCGATAGTCCCCCTTTCGTAAAGGGGGATCTAGGGGGATTACCCAGCCTCTGCGTCTCTGCGTGAAATGGAAAAGGGCGCGTTACCGCGCCCTCTTGATTCTGACCTATTACCTCTATTTCCCTTTGACCATTTCTTTCCTCCGCCGTCCCGTAACGAACGCTACCAGATCGTCGAGTAGCGTGTAGACGATCGGCACGATAATCAAAGTCAAAGCCGTCGAAGAGGTCAAACCTCCAATGACCGCCTGAGCCATGGGCGCGCGAAGTTCTGCGCCCGGCCCCAAGGCGAATGCCAGCGGCAGCATGGCGAAGATCATCGCCAGCGTGGTCATCATAATGGGGCGCAGCCGGATAGGGCCGGCCTGAAGGATTGCCTCGGTTCGCTCCACCCCTCGGCGGCGGGCCTGCTTGACGAAGTCAATGAGTAGAATGGCATTTTTCGTCACGAGGCCCATCAGCAGCACAATTCCGATCATGGACATGATCGAGCTGGGGGTACCGAAAATCAGCAGCGCCAGGATCGCGCCCACCGGAGCCATCACCAGAGACATGCCCATGGCGAAGGGATCAACAAACGATTCGAACTGCGAGGCCAGCAGGATGTAAATGAAGATGATGGCCAGAATCAGCGCCGCGAAGATGTTCTGGAAGGACTCCTGCTGGATTTCGGCCTCGCCGACGGGCGCAACGGAATAGCCGGGCGGCAGATTAAGCTCCGCGCTTCGTCCGGCGACATATTGCAGGACGTCGCTCATGACAAATCCCTCGGCCAGGTTGGCTCCCACGCGGATTTCCCTCTGCCGGTCGAAGCGCTTGATCTCCGTCGGCGCGGTGGCCTGATAAATCCGGGCGACCTGCCGCAACGGCACGTTGATGTCTTCTCCGTTCACCTGCTTGAAAGATGGGATGTAGATATTATTCAGATTCTCTTCATCCACCCGGTATTCCGGCGCCAATTGCACGTTGATTTCGTACTCCTCTTCGCCGTCCTTGAATCGGCTGACCTCGGCGCCGTCCACCAAGCTGCGAACAGTGCCGCCGATCTGCGCGAGATTGAGTCCCAGATCATCCGCCAAATCGCGATCCACGGCGATGCGGTACTCGGGCCGAGCCTGCTTCTCGCTGTTCTCCACGTCCACCGCCCCCGGCGCGTCGTGCATGATGGTTTCCAATCCCGAGGCGATAGCAAACAGGCGGTCGTAATCATACCCGCGAATCGAGTATTCGACGATCTTGGTGCTGCCTCCTTGCGGCTCCTCCAACTGCACGCTAAAGGTCAGGCCGGCCACGCCTGCCAATTCCTTGCGCAATTCCGACACGAATTCGAAAACCGATTGGTCGCGGTCATTTTTGTCGCGCAACTTGACGTAAATCAAGCCTTCGTTCACCGGCGTCAGTTCCCCTCCGATCGTCAAAAGCTGGTAACGAACCACATCCCTGCGCGAGGAGATGATCTTCTCGAACTTTGACGCCAGATCCGACGTTTGCTGCAGCGACGATCCCGCCGCCGCTTCGAAAGTGACGTAAAGCTGTGATTGATCCTGCTGCGGCAGGAATTCAAACCCCAGGAAGCTCCCCAGGTACATAGAAAAGATGAAACCGATCAGCGCGCCGGTCAGAGTGATGAAGCGGTGCCGCAGAACCCAGGCCAGAGTCTTCTTGTACAGATCGCCCAAGCGCTGAAATGCGTGGTTCCAGTAGTAGAGAATCAGCTTGATCGGATTGCGGGTGTTGCGGGTGAGATGCTCCTCTTCGCGCAGGAAGCGCGAGGACATCATCGGCGTCAGCGTGAAGGCGACGAAAAGAGATACCAACACCGAAACCGCCACGGTCAAGCCGAACTGGTAGAAGAAACGACCGACAATGCCCGACATGAATGCCACCGGCACGAACACCACCACGATCGAGAAGGTGGTCGCCATCACCGCCAATCCAATTTCCGAGGTGCCATTGCGGGCGGCCTCCAGGGGCGATTCCCCTTTCGACATGTGCCGGTAAATGTTCTCGATCACCACGATGGCGTCGTCTATCAGCAAGCCGACGGCCAGCGACAGGCCCAGGAGCGACATGAAGTTGATGGTGAATCCCAGCGCCTTCATGAAGATGAAGGAGGCTATAATCGAAGTCGGGATGGCGATGGCTGAGATGATCGTCGCCGGACCGTTGGCCAAAAAGAGGAAGATGCAGAGGATCGCCAGCACGCCGCCGTAAATGATCGTCGTCTGCACGTCGTCCAACGCGTCCTGAATCCAAATTGAGTTGTCCTGTGCCACTTCAATCTTGACGTCCTGGGGCAGGATCTCTCGGATTTCCCCCAACTTGTGTTTCACCGCATCGGCGACCTCCACCGTATTGGCCCCGGATTGCCGCGAAATCTGCAGCGTCACCGCCTCAGCGCCGTTATAGCGCGACAGGCTGCGCCGCTCGGCGATGCCGTCGCTCACGCTGGCCACGTCCGAGAGCCGGATGGGCTGGCCGGAAATATTCTTGACGATGACGTTCTTGATGTCGTCCAGCGACTGGAACCGCCCCATGGTGCGCACGAGGATTTCGCTCCCCGGCTGATCCAGCCGGCCCGCCGGCAGCTCGAAATTGGAGCTCGCGATGGCGGCCGTTACATCCTGAAAGCTGATCATCCGGGCATTCAGGGCATCGAGATCCAGCAGCACCTGGAACTGCCTCTCGCTGCCGCCCACAATCTCGACCGCTCCGACGCCTTCGATGGATTCTAACTGCCGTTTAACCTGCTTATCGGCAATGGTGGTCAGCTCTTTTTGCGAACGGTCGCCGGACATGACCAACGACATGATGGGCAGGCTTTCGGGATCATAGCGCTGGATCAACGGCGCTTCAATATCCTGCGGCAGATCCGCCCGAATGGCGGCAACTTTCTCGCGCACTTCTTGAGCGGCTTCCGGAGCATGCGTTTCCAGCGTGAATTCAATGAAAACTTGCGATACGCCTTCCAGCGACGTGGAGGTCAAATGCTTGACCCCGCCGATCGGATTGACGGCGTCCTCGATCTTCTGCGTTACGTCCGTGGCCACCGCCTCAGGAGCCGCACCGGGATAGATGGTCGTGACCACGACAAAAGGAAACTCCACGTCCGGAAAAAGGTCCACGTTCATCTGGCTGTAGGAGACGAATCCCAGCACCACCAGAGCCAGAATGACCATGGTCGTGAAGACCGGCCGCTTTATGGATGTGTTGGATAAGTACATGGTTTAGTTTTCCCTGGAATTCCCCTGGCTGCTGCTCGGACTGACCTGCTCGACGACGATTACCGAACTTCCGTTCTCAACCTGGCCTCGGCCCAGTACGATGACCCTATCGCCTTCGGCCAATCCGGATAGGACCTGGTACCTTTCGAGGGTATTCTCCCCGATCTCGATGCTCCGCTCCTCGGCCTTGCTGCTGTCGGTGATGACATATACCTTGGGAATGCCCTCGATGAAGAAGACCACTTCGCGCGGAACGGTCAAAACGCTGTCCAGTTCCTGCACGATAATCTCGGCGCGGGCGAAGGTCCCCGGATTCAGATTCCGGTCCTTATTGTCAATTTGCAGCTCAACGCGGAAAAGTCTCGTCTCCGGGTCTGCCGATCGAGCGATCTCGATGATTTCACCCTCAAAATTAGACTGGCCCGCCCCCGCCGCGGCCAGAGAGATGATCGCCATCTGACCGGCCCTCAAGAACGACGCGCTGCGGCTGTCCACGTATATCGTCATCCGCATTTTGTCGGTCTGCGCAATCGTGGCCAGAGGCATCCCGAGCGGCGCGTATTGCCCGATATTGACCGTCAAATCGGTCAGAATCCCCGAGATGGGGCTGGTCAGTTCCACCGCCTGCCGCGCTGACTCATAATTCGCCTTGGCCACGTCAAGGTTGGTCTTGATGCTGGTCAGCGACTGCTCCGAAATGGCGCCCTGCTCAAACAATCGCGACATTTTCGCGAAATTGTCCTTCGCCTCGTCGTAGATGGCTTGGGCCTGACGCAACTGAGAGGCGCGTCCCTCCTTATCGAGAATAATCACCGCCTGCCCGGCTTGCACGAAGCTGCCCTCGCGAACCGGCAGCTCGATCACGGCCTCGGGGATCGAAGCGTAGATCTTCGCCTGCTTCCAACCCTCGAGCGTGCCCGTGTAAGTTCGGCTGATCGAGATATTCGATCGGGAGGCGCTCGCGACCGTGACCGGCACCGCCTTTTCTTCGACAACGGCCGCCTCTTGTTTCTTGCCGCACGAGGCCATCATCAGCGCCAATAGAGGCAGGATTACAATTCTTATACCCTTCATTGATTCTTCCTTTATATTGCATCTCACCCAACGTCCGCCGCGGCGGACAGGGCGCCATGTTTTTTATTCTCGGCCAATCGCCTTTTGCAATTCCGCGCTGGCTGTGATCAGCTCATAGCGGGCGTTGAGTTCGTTCATCTGCGCCTGATTCAGCGCCACCTGAGCGTCCATCACTTCCAACTGCGTGGCCAGACCATTGGCATAACGTGTCTCGGCGATTTGCAGCCCCTTGCGAGCCAGCTCCACCCCCTTCACTTGAGCCTCGACGTTCTTCTGCGCTTCTTCGTGCCTGCTCTTCGCCTGGATGATCTCCAGATTGATCACCTTCTCCAACTGCTCGCGTTGTAGGCCCAGCAGCTTCAAGTCCGCCTTCACTTGCTGCACTCGGTGGCTGGCTTTGAAGCCGTCGAAAAGCGGAATTGTCAACGACAAGCCGGCGTAGAGGTTTTCTGACCAGTAGTATTCGTTGAAATCGAAATCCGGCTCCTGTGCCTGCACGCTGTATCCCCCCACCAGCGCCAGATTGGGCCACCAGACCCCGTGAGCTTCAATCGTCTTTAACTTGCGCAGCATCCCCGCTTGCAAGCCCAACTGCCGGATTTCCCCGCGCCCCTGCATGGCCAAATCATAGAGGTTACCCTGGCCCGGCGTTTCGGGATTGAAAGCGGCGAGGCCGTCGGTCAATTCCAACTCCTGGTTCTTCGGCAAACCGAGGACGATGTTCAGCGCCTCAAACGCCGTCTTCTTCGCGCTCTGCGAATTGACCACCTGCGGATAGAAATTCGACACCTGCACGCGGCTGCGAATCAAATCATACTCCGAGACCAGCCCCTCTCGGTTCATCGCCTCCACCTGCTTTAGGTGATCCTGCATCTGCGCGTAGGTCTGCGCCGCGACCTTCTCCCATTCCTGAGCCAGCGCTGCCCCGAAATAGAGCCGGGTGACGTCCATCTTCGTCTGAGCGCGCGACACCGCGATCTGCGCTTCGGCATTCTGGTGGTAGAGCTTGGCAATTTGCAAGGCCAATCCCACCCGCCCCGCGGCGTAGAGAGGCTGCGTGAGGGTGACCGATCCGGTGGTCAGATTTTCCTGCTGGAATTTGAACTTCTGCGGCCCGCCCATCTCCTCGGGCAGCTCAACCGGAATCTCCTGTATGATGAAATTGCGTTGGTAATAGGCCGAGGCTGTCAGATTCGGCAGGGCCGCTGACCAGGCCTCGCCGATCTGCGCCTCCGCCTTCTCCAGCCCAATCTGCGCCGACTGAATTTGTGCGTTTCCCTTCTGGGCCAATTCCCAGGCTTCCTGAAAACTGAGGCTCAGCGGCTCAGCCCAAACCGGCACGATTCCTGCCACCTGAATTATGGCCGCCAGCAATAGAGCGATTTGTGTTGATTTTTTTCCCATTTTGCGCCTTTGCGTCCCCGAAAGGGTCCCTTCGGGATTTGCGTGAAATCTTTAATCCTTTGCCGCTTTCGCTCTGCTCTCGACGCCCTCCAGGACCTTCTGCAGCAGGCTGATCAGAGCATCCTGATCCGCCTCGCTTAAGTTCCCCAAGATGGCGCGGCTGATGCGCATGTGCTCCTCGAAATGCCAGCGATCCGCAACCTCGCCCAATTCCGTCAGTTGCACTTTCACGCTGCGCCTATCTTCTTCTGGCCGCTCCCGCACCACCAGCCCCTTATTGACCATGCGATCCACCATCCCCGTCATCGTGCTGACCGCCACGCCCATGTACTCCGAGATCTCCTTCATGATGCTGGGTCCCTTGTTCTTTAGGAAATTCAAGCACTTACAATCATGAACGGTGAGATCCGCCGAAAACTCATTCACGATTTCGCTTTCGTGCGCGTGGAAGCGGTTCACAAGCTGCATGAAAGCTTCGGTCAGCTTTTGAGCTTTGTCATCCAAGTCCACCATCCCTTATCCTTCCAAATTCATTCTTGAGGTCGAATTTTCGACAAGGATACATTCCCAGAATGCGATATTTCGTATATCGTAGTGTCCTAATTTAATAATATTCGCCTTCCGAGTCAAGGGCTTTTTTTGATTTTTTTTCATTCCAAATTCTGTCTTGCGTCAAGTCTATCGCTCCAGACCGACCGGGGCACTCTTCTCCAAACTGATTTCGCCCTTTTATCTCTTGATTTCGGACTTTCCGGATGTTATATTTTACGCGGCTATTTGCTCGGTAAAGCCTTTTGGAGCATCTTTCCTCTGTCGCTATGGCTGGAGGCGGCAATGGAACCAGTGATTGATGCAGTCTCTTCAACATTCTTAATATCTGTCACCGGCGCCTGTGTCCCCGATTATCCGACCTCACCTGATCCGCCCCCGCGACACTCGATAGGGTATCTACATACCCAAAATAGACAAGCGCCTCAAGACCTAAAAACGTCCATCGCTCCGCGCCTTTCACCGCCGGAGCGATTTTTTTCTCTGTAGGGCAATTAAAATAACGCAATGTCACTCCCGCGAAAGCGGGAGTCCAAGAAAAACGCAAACTCAAATGGATTCCCGCTTGCGCGGGAATGACACGAAACCGAATGGGGCGGCCTGAGGCCGCCCGAAGGGAATCAATTACCCCAAAAACAACGGAGGACATGATGAAAGCACGTTTGTTTGTAATGATTCTCAGCATTGCGCTCATTTCCAGCGCCGCCGCCCAGCCCGGGCGCGACGTCACCTGGACCCAAGTGGACAGCGCCCCGCACCCATTCTTTCAGACAGGCAGCGGCGTTTTGGGCAACTATTTCTACTGCTTTGGAGGAGTAGATAGCTGTTGGGCTCAAGCTTTCAACCTCACCACCGAGCGATGGGAAGAGTCCACTCCTCCACCCATGGGCCTGTATCGTTTCGTCGGCGTAGCCACAGACAATGCCATTTATCTAATCGGCGGAAGCGATTACTCGTCCCTCCCCATCAACCAGCTGCAGAAATTCGTTCCCATGGGTGGAGGATCCACTGGAACCTGGACCCAGATGGCCCCTTATCCATTTTCCGCTTGGGGAATGGCCGCAGCTTGGGATGGCGGTAATTACATTTACGCTGCTGGTGGCTATGATGGTGGGACCCCTTTCGCCACTGCGTACAGATACCACCTTAGCAGTAATGCCTGGACAGCCATCGCCGATATGCCATATAGCATGAATTGGAGCGGCGGAGCCTTCATTCATGGAAGGTTCTATGTCGTAGGAGGAACAATGATGCCGCAGACACTCTTGGAGTACAATCCCGACAACAACATTTGGACGCAAAAGACGCCGCCTCCCTTGCCAATCTACAATGGCAACAGTACTACATTAAATGATAGTTTGCTGTTTTCCATCGGCGGAGGGGGCATATCCTTTCCACAGTCTAATGCAGTCCAGGTTTATAATCCCTGGGCTGATTCCTGGACTCAGGAAACTCCGTTACCGCTAATTTTGGGTGCCAACAGTGCGCGCTTTATACCGCCTGACAAGGTGATCAGCGCTGGTGGATATATGCAGGGACAATATCTGTCCGTCACCCATCGCGGCACCGGCTTCCCCCTCGGCAGCCCGTCCTCTTACCTGACTGTTAGTCTGGTGCCGTTTGTTCAGCCCATTCAAATCCCCGCGTCCGGGGGCACTTTCGACTTCTACGCCTTCGTGAATAACACGGCGACCTTCTCCCAGGAAGTGGATATTTGGACGAAGGTGATCGCGCCGGGCGGCATCTTCGGGCCGCTGATGGGGCCCGCCACCGTGGAAATGGACACGGGCACGCGCGGCTGGGTGCGGCATCAAAATGTGCCGGGCAGGTGGGTGCCGGGTCTTTACACTTACATCGCCTACGTCGGCGATTATCCCTCCGGCAACATCTGGGCGACGGATTCGCTGCAGTTCACCAAGCTCACCACCGGCGACGGCCCCTGGGTGGGCGACTGGTCCTGCACCGGCGAAGAGATCGGCGAGACCGAAAAGACACTCATCACTCATCACTCAGCACTCATCACTTCGGTCCAGCCCAACCCCTTCAATCCCACGACAGCCATCGGCTTCGAGCTGCGCGATGCGGGCCTCGTGACCTTGCGGATCTTCGACACGGCCGGAAGGCTGGCGGCAGAATTGATCAACGGCTGGCGAGATGCGGGCGCTCATGAGGTGACCTTTGACGGCTCCGGATTGGCGTCGGGAATCTACGTCTATCGGCTGGAAGCAGGACAATATGCGGCCAGCGGGAAGATGGTGCTCATGAAATAGCCGTCAGCTTTCAGCACTCAGCATTCAGCAAAAAAATGAGCCCTCTTTTCCCGAAGGCACCCCTTTCGGGGCAGGGGGCTTTAAATATTCGCAGCCCCGTCATTTCTGGCGGGGCGATAAGGCGGAGAAAGCGCTACTTCACCAACATCATCCTCACCACCTGCACCTGATCGCCAACCTGTATCCTCGCCAGATACACGCCCGTCGCCAAATTCGCTCCCTCAAATATCAGCCGATGAACGCCCGCCTCCTGCTGGCCGTTGACCAGCTCCGCGACTCTTCGTCCCGCCATACTGTAAACGGTGAGCTTTACGAAGCTCGCCGCTCGCAGCTCGTAGCTGAGAGCTGTCGAAGGATTGAACGGATTCGGAGAAACCGAACTGATGAGTGACGATGAGTAGTTCTCAGTTCTCAATTGCGAGTTTTGAGATGCGAGTTCCGCAGTTGTGGCGGCCTCTTTTTCGAAGCTGAAAGTGCTCAGCGACCCGGTGTCATTGGGATAGACTCCCGTATGCGCTTGCATGACGTAAGTGCCGGCAAGCGCCGAGGCAGGCACGGCATAAGTCAAATCGTTCCGTGTGATGGTTCCACCGCCCGGGAGCTGCAGCCCGGTGCGTGTAAGGACCGGCCTCAAGCTGCTATCCGGAAGCAGCACGTCAATCCAGAGGTCGAAGGTCTGAGTTCTCGTCTCATAATTCTTTACCGTCAGATCATAGGTGAAAGTCCCTCCGCTCGGCGGCAGGACAATGGGAACATTATCCGGTATCAGATTGATCTCTACCGAGGCGACAATTTTAAATACCTCACCACCCGAGAGATCGCAGATATACATCTCACCGGCGGCGTCCTCCCCGAAAGAGGAGATGCTTCCGATGGAAAGCCCCGATCCCGGCGCCAACTCCGCCGTCCGATTTTGATACTCCGTCACGCTCCCGCTCACATACTTAAATGACCAGATTTGATCATTGCAGTAATCGGCGAAAAAGTAGGTGCCCTGAAGTTGTGGTATGGCGCCGCCGCGATAGACATACCCGCCCGTCACGGAACAGGCGCCGCTGCTGTGCGGATATTCGTAAATCGGCGGCGTAACTGTCGGCACGATGGTCGAAAGCCCTGTGTAGCCCGTCAGATGATTGCCCTCCCAGACTCGCCAGCCGTAGTTTTGCCCGCCCTGTCCCGCCGGCTGAAAATCAATCTCCTCCCACTGGTACTGCCCCACATCAGCAATATATAGATCTCCTGTCAAGCGGTCGAAAGCATACCGCCAGGGATTGCGCAGGCCCAGAGCCCAGATCTCGGGCAACATGCCCGGCGTGCTGACGAAGGGATTATCCGGCGGGATGCCGTAAGGGCTGCCGCTATTCACATTAAGACGCAGCATTTTTCCCAACAGCTCCATGCCGTTCTGAGCGCGATTCCCCGGATCGTAAGCCGATCCTCCGTCGCCGGTGCCGATCCAGAGGTATCCGTCCGGCCCGAACTGCAAATTCCCGCCGTTGTGATTCGAATAAGGCTGAGCGATCTGCAGGAGGATGTATTCGCTGTTATAGTCGGCGCTGTCGGGATTCGAGGTTACACTGTAACGAGCGATCACGGTGTTGCCGCTGTTATTCGTGTAGTTGACGTAGAAGTAGCCGTTCTGAGCGTAATTCAGATGAAAGGCCATGCCCAGCAGTCCCTGTTCGCCGCCGCCGTTGCCCACCCGAGGGTCGAGATTGAGAAAGGGCGTGGAGAGCACGACGCCGTTTTTCAGAATCTTGATTTTGGCGCTGACCTGTTCGACGATGAAGAGCCGTTCGAAGTCGCCCGGCGGCGAGGTGACATAGAGCGGCAGGGAGAGACCCGAAGCCACACGCGTGGTGGCCAGTTGCAGAGCCTTCGCCGGCGGCGCAAGAAGTACAAGCACTCCGGCGCAGGCGGCTGCCCAAAAAATGTGCGATATATGTTTCATTGCCCTTTGACCTATTTTGATAGTAATCGTCATTTCTATGAATTACGCAGAAAATTCTGCGGGATTTATCCAATTCTGATTTAATCTCAGTGCGTTCAGAGACCGCTCCGCGACGTTCCACAGAAACAAACGAGGGTTCGAAAAGGTTTAATTTGCAATAATTTCATCTGAAATAATTTCCTTCACAAATAAGTTGACATGGGCCTGTTTTCGATTTATATTATGGCCAAGATGCAAGGGATCGTCCTATGAAGAAAATCGCTGTCATCCCGGGCGACGGGATCGGAATAGACGTGACTGCCGAGGCGCAGAAAGTCATGGAAGCGGCCAGATCCTCCGGCCTGCCTATTGCCTGGGATGTCTTCGACTACGGCGCGGAGAAGTTTCTGGCTACAGGCATCACCCTTCCCGACAGCGAAGTCGAGAATTTCCGCAAGAACTACGACGCAGTTTACGTCGGCGCCGTCGGCGACCCCCGCGTGCCGGACATGCGCCACGCCAAGGATATCCTGCTGGGACTGCGCTTCAAGCTGGATCTCTATGTTAATCAGCGTCCCGTCAAACTATACGATGAATCCCTCTGTCCGCTGAAGGGTAAGACGATAAAAGACATAGACTTCGTGGTGTTCCGCGAGAACACCGAAGGAATGTACGCCGGTATGGGGGGCCATCTGAAGCTGGGCACGCCCGACGAGGTTGCCATCCAGGTCTCCACCAACACCCGCAAGGGCGTTGAGCGGATTATCCGCTACGCCTTCGAATTTGCCAAAAAGACAGGACGCAAGCGCGTCACCATGTCGGACAAATCCAATGCCATGCGTTTCGAAGGCGACCTCTGGCAGCGGACGTTTTACGAAGTCGGCGAATCATACCCCGAGATCGAAAAGCAGCACTGGTACATTGACGCTCTGCTGATGCAGATGATCAAAAGACCAGAACAGTTCGACGTGATTGTCACCTGCAACATGTTCGGCGATATCGCTACGGATTTGGGGGGGCAGCTCGCGGGGGGCCTGGGACTGGCGGCTTCGGGCAATTTGAACCCCGGCCATACGTCGCTTTTCGAGCCGGTGCACGGCAGCGCGCCCAAATATCGCGGTCAGGATGTGGCCAATCCTCTCGCTGCCATCCTCACCGTCGGAGTGATGCTGGAATACCTGGGTTGGCCGCAATGGAATCAGAAGATCGAGGATGCCGTCGTCCAGGCCATCAAGACCGGCAATGTGCCTCGGGATTTGGGGGGGAAGCTGGGGACGAAGGCGACGGGGGAGTATATAGCATCGCGGCTTGTTACACCCGAATAAATTCGGATGCTCCATAGGTCCAAGTCGCTAAAGCGACTGATGATTACGGTGCTGTCGGCTCTCCGCAGCCGACAGCGCCATCGCTGGGCATCGCGTACGGAGTCGCGACGCCACGGCTGTCTCGTATCTCGCAACTCGAAACTCGCAACTTAATGCCTCAAACCATCGCCCAAAAAATCCTGGCCCGCCACGCCGGGAAAGACAAGGTCCAGGTCGGCGAACTGGTCTTCGCCAAGGTGGACATGGTGCTGGGCACGGACGTCACCGTGCCGCTGTCCGTCGAGGTCTTCCGCCGCATGGGCGGCAAGAAGATTTTCGATCCCGCCAAGATCGCCCTCGTGAACGACCATTTCGTCCCGGCCAAGGACATTCAGGCGGCCAAGCTCTCCAAAATTATGCGCGAATTCGCCCGCGAAATGGGCGCGGAGCATTATTTCGAAGTTGGCCGTTCGGGGATTTGCCACGTCCTGCTGCCAGACGAAGGGCTTGTCAAGCCCGGCGATCTCGTCGTCGGAGCGGACAGCCACACCTGCACCTATGGCGCTCTGGGCGCCTTCTCCACCGGCATCGGATCCAGCGACATGGCCTGCGCCTGGGCGCTGGGTGAACTCTGGTTCAAAGTCCCGCCGACCATTAAAATCATCGTGAAGGGCAAGCTCCCCAAGTGGGTGGGCGGTAAGGATATCGCTCTGCATGTGATCGGCAAACTGGGCGTAGAAGGGGCGCTCTATGCCGCCCTGGAATTCGTCGGCCCCACCATCAAGTCGCTCTCCATGGATGGCCGCTTTACCCTCTGCAACCTGGCCATTGAAGCAGGCGCCAAGACGGGTTTGGTTCCGCCGGACGAAATCACCGCCAAGTTCATGGCCAATTTCCCGTCTCTGTCTTTCGACCGCGTGCTTTCCGATCGAGATGCCGAATATGCTGAAGAGTATACCTTTGAAGTCTCCGATCTGACGCTGCAAGTCGCCAAACCTCATTTGCCATCCAATGTGGCTGCGGTGAATGAAGTTCGAGGCGTCAAACTGGATCAGGTGGTGATTGGATCCTGCACCAACGGCCGCATGAGCGATTTCTGGCTGGCGGCTGAGGCCATGAACGGCCGCCCGGTGCATCCCAACATGCGCCTGCTCATTATACCTTCCACTCAGAAGGTGATGGTGGAACTGATTGATAGCGGTCTGGCCAGAAAGTTTACTGAGGCCGGAGCGGCCATCAGCCCGCCTACCTGTGGGCCTTGCATCGGCGGCCATATGGGGATTCTGGCGGAAAATGAGATAGGACTATATACCACGAATCGCAATTTCGTCGGCCGCAACGGCCACCCGACCAGCAAAGTCTATCTGGCCGGACCGGCGGTGGCGGGAGCCAGCGCGGTGGCGGGCGAAATTGCGCACCCGGATGAGATCAAAAGCTGACGACGGGGATAGGGGATTATAAAATCTAAGATAAACGGCTTATGAATATCGAGAGATTTCCAGATAGTTTGGGAACGCAACTCAATATCGCCGCGCGCTCCATGCGCGTGGCGCTGGAGAAGGAACTCGCGCTGGCGGGCATTTCGCCGACCCAGTGGATGCTGCTCATGGCGCTGGGCGAGAAGGATCATCAGGGGCAGACCGAATTGGGCAAGATGGTCAACCTGGATAATGCGACGATCACGCGCAGTCTCGACAAATTGCAGGATTTGGGATTGATCGTTCGCAACCAGGATCGCGATGACCGCCGCGCGCAGATTGTATCTCTCACGTCTGAAGGTCAGATCGCCTACCGCGATTGGAATGCCATCGGCAGGAAGGTCAACGACCGCGCCTCGGCCAGTTTGACGAACGCGGAACGGAAGAAACTGCTCGATCTGCTCACCGCCATCGGCGGGAATTTAAACGGTTTGATCGCAGAGTAACTCGGAACTCGTAACTCGCAACTCGGAACTATCATGGAAGGCACTGTCTTCAAATACGGCGACAATGTGGACACGGACGTGATCATCCCGGCGCGCTACTGCACGTCTTACCACAAGGAAGATTTGGCTCCGCACTGTTTGGAAGACCTGGACGTCACGTTCGCCAAGCGCGTCAAACCGGGAGACATCATTGTCGCGGGGCGCAACTTCGGTTGCGGATCATCCCGGGAAAATGCGCCGCTGGCGATCCTGGGCGCCGGTGTGGGCGCCGTCATTGCCGAATCCTTCGCCCGCATCTTCTATCGCAATTCCATCAACGTCGGTCTGGCAATCTTGGAATGCCCCGAAGCCGCAAAAGCCGCTCAGAACGGCGACCGGCTACGCATTGATTTGAAAAAAGGTGAAATCCGCAATTTGACGCGCAAGGGCACCTACAGGGCAGCGCCCTTCCCGGAGAGCATTCGTCAGATCATTCAGTTGGGCGGGATCGAAGAATACGTCAAAATGAGGTTAGAGGATTTAGGGATTAGGGATTAGGGATTGGTGCGATGGAGATTATTCATAGTTTTCGAGATCTTCGAATTTGGGCGCTGGGAATCGCCATCGTCAAGGAGACATACTGCTTGACGAATAAATTCCCCCGCAAGGAATTATTTGGATTGGCGAGCCAGATGCAGAGAGCATCGGTGTCCATTCCGTCGAATATCGCCGAAGGTCATATCAGAGCCCATACAAAAGAATTCCTGCAGTTCCTACGTATCGCTCTGGGCTCCTGTGCAGAGCCGGAAACGCAGGCGATGGTTGCTAAGGAATTGGGCTATATCTCCGAGGACAGACTAAGAGAATTCATTGTCATGCTTGACAACGAGGCCAAACAAATCAGGGCGCTGACAAAAAAGCTCAATACGGCTCCACCGGCCAATCCCTGATTCCTAACCCCTAATCCCTAAATCCTAAATCCTAACGAGGAGGTGGATAAATGGACAAAGACATCGTCATTCTGGCCGGCGCTCGAACTCCTATGGCGGAATACTCGGGCACTCCCGGATATGGCAAACTCAAGGACGTCAGCGCCTGCGAGCTGGGTGCTATCGCAGGCAAGGAGGCGCTGAAGAGATCCAAGATTGACCCCAAATTGATCGGCCACGTGGTCATGGGCAATGCCAATCAGTCCGGCTACGACGGGCTTTACGGTGCCCGCGACGTGGCTCTTCGGATCGAGCAAATCGGCATGGACACGCCGGCACTGACGCTGAATCGCATCTGCGGATCGGGCGCTCAGGCCATTGTTACGGCGGCGCAGATGATCATGCTGGGCGAAGCCGAGGCGGCTTTGGCGGGCGGCATGGAGAGCATGAGCCAGACGCCCTATGTCGTTCGCGGCCTGCGCGGCACGCCCGTCAAATTCGGCCCGGGCATCATGCTGGAAGACGCCCTCTTCCAGTCGCTGATGCATCCGTTGATCAATCTTTACATGGCTCAGACGGCGGAAAAAGCGGCGCGCCAGCATGGCGTCACTCGCAAAGACTGCGACGAATACGCCTACCTGTGCCAGATGCGCGCCAAAGCGGCGCTCGAAAAAGATCTCTTCAAAGACGAGAAGGTCCCCGTTCCCTTCGTGGACAAAAAGGGCGCCGTGACTTTCTTCAATGATGACGACCATGCCAAGACGGATACGACCCTGGAAGCCCTGATGAAACTCAAGCCCGCCTTTGGACGGGATGGTCTGGTGACGGCCGGAAACGCCTCCGGCATCGTGGATGGCGGGGCAGCCGCCGTGGTGACGTCCGGAAAATTGGCCAAACGTGAAGGCCTGAAACCCATCGCCAAGCTGGTGGATTGGGGCATCGCCGCGCTCGACCCGACGGTCATGGCTCTGGGGCCAGTCCCAGCCGTGAAGCAAGTCTTGGCCAAAACCGGCATGAAGCTCGATCAGATTGATCTGTTCGAGGTCAATGAGGCTTTCGCTCCGCAGATGGTGGCCTGCGAACGGGCCCTGGGGCTGGATCGCGAGAAATTCAACGTCAACGGCGGCGCCATCGCCTGGGGACATCCTCTGGGAGCCACCGGCTGTGTGCTCACGATCAAACTCATCAACGAACTGCGCCGCCGCGGCAAGAAATACGGCATCAGCACCATGTGCATCGGCGGCGGACAAGGGATCGCGCTGCTCATAGAGGCTTTATAACACTCGGGAAGAGATTGCTTCGCTTCGCTCGCAATAACCTTGATTTCGGGTCATTGCGAGGCCCGCAGGGCCGAAGCAATCCCGCAGATTTCATAGTCGGATTCGCCCCGACTCCGAAAAAACGTAAAGACCCGTAGTCGGGGTCGTCCTCAACCCTGACGAAAAAAAGGAGGAGAGAAAATGGAAATAAAGAAAGTCGGCATACTGGGCTGCGGCTTGATGGGATCGGGAATCGCCCACACCGCCGCGCGCTGCGGCTTCCCCACCATCGTGCGGGAAGTCAATCAGGAGCTGCTGGACAAGGGGATCAAGAAAATCTTCGGCGACATTGACAAGTCCATCGAGCGCAAGAAGGGCACGATTTTCGAGCGCCGCCAGGTGACGAACTTTCTCACCGGGACCACCAAGCTCGAAGACTTGGCCGGCTGCGACATCATCATCGAAGCCATTCCCGAAAACCTCGATCTGAAAAATGAGCAGTTCGGCGTGCTGGACAAGGTCTGCGGTAAGCAGACCATCTTCGCATCGAACACGTCCTCGCTGAAAGTCGTGGACATGGCCCGCGCCACTCAGCGCAAGGACAAATTCATCGGCCTGCACTTCTTCAATCCCGTGCCGGTGATGAAGCTGGTTGAGGTGGTGCGCACCAAGGAGACGTCCGATGAAGCGTTCACAGCGGCCTTGAAATTCGTCAAGCAGATCGAAAAGGTCGGCGTGGCCTGCATTGACACCACCGGATTCGTCGTCAACCGGCTGCTGGTGCCCTACCTACTGGATGCCATTCGCGCCTACGAAGCCGGCATCGCGTCCGTCCAGGATATTGACAACGCCATGATGTTGGGCTGCGGTTACCCCATGGGCCCGCTGACGCTTTTGGATTTCGTCGGTCTGGAAACCACCCATTATATCGCCGGAATCATGACCAAGGAATTCGGCCTGCCGCAGTATCATTCGCCCAAGCTCTTGCAAAAGATGGTGGAGAAGGGTTTCTACGGCAAAAAGAGCAAGGTCGGCTTCTACGACTACTCCAAAGGCGATCCAATTCCGAATGATGCGGAATTGAAGAAGCTACTATAAATCGGGGTGGCTTCGCAATGCTGCCGGCTTCCCATGGCGAAGCCGCCATTTCGTGGCAGCCGGTGTAGGAAGATCTGGATGTTGAGTGCGGGGGCTTGATGTCATGAAGAGCGTTGCAGAATGCCCCCTTCAGGGCGGGGCGAAGCACGACGCCACAAAGGAAACCCCCAAAACGCAGAGAGGGACTAGATCATGGAATTTCGCGAACCCTTAGACAGGCTGATTCATTTCCCGACAGAATTCACTCGGGGAAGCAACTTCCCTGCGCCGGAGAGGATTCGGATCTACGATTCTACTCTGCGCGATGGCGAGCAGATGCCGGGCGTGGCTTTTTCGCCAGGGCAGAAGTATGACCTGGCGGTGGCGCTGTCCGACATCGGAGTGGACATCATGGATCTGGGCTTTCCCATGGCGGCCCTGTCCGACCGGCGCGCCTTGCAGCTCATCGTTCAGGGCAAACGCAAAGGCGAAATCCGCGAAGACCTCGAGCTGCTGGTCATGTGCCGCTCCAATCCCAAGGACATTGACGTCACCATCGAGGCCCTGCAGGAAATTGACGTTGACATCAACGACATCACCTTCTTCATCTTCACCTCCGGCTCTGATCTGCATCTGAAATACAAGATCGGCAAGACGCTGCTTAAATACATGAAGCGGCCGGAGTCGGATTGGCTGAACCTGCCGGTGGAATTCTACCGTGAAGCCAATCTCAAACTCATGTGCGACGCCATCCGTTATGCCTGCGATAAGGGCGTGAAATCCATTGAATTCGGGGGCGAAGACGGCTCGCGCGCGGATCTCGATTACACCATCGCATTAGCCAAAGCCGGATATGCCGCCGGCGGCACTCGTTACAGTTTCCCCGACACCGTCGGCTGTTTCACTCCCGAAGGGGTGGACTATTACATCCCGCGCATCGTCAAGGAATTCCCCGGCAAGGATGTCGTGGTACATTTCCACAACGATTTCGGCCTGGCCGGTATCAATACCATCCGCGCCATGAGTCACGGTATCAACGTTCCTACCTGCACGGTCAACGGCATGGGCGAACGGGCGGGCAATGCGCCGCTGCATGAAGTCGTCGTCGGGCTCAAGGTCTTGTACGGGGTGACGCTGCCGCATTTCAAATATCATAAGCTGCGCGAGTTGCGCACCCTGGTGGAAGAGCATTCCGGCATCCCGGTCGCGGCCAACGCCCCCATCATCGGCGAAGGGGTTTTTATGCATGAATCCGGCATTCACACCGCCGGGCTGTTGATTGATAAATCCATCTATCAGGTCATTGATCCCGAACTGGTCGGCGCGGAAATTAAGTACGTCTTTGGCAAACACAGCGGCGCCGGCGCCGTGAAAGCGGTATTGGAAAAACCCGCTTTTCGCGAAGGATTGGCGCGCGACGGCGTCGAGTTGACCGATGAGCTCATCGAAGCCGTCACCATCTTCGTCAAAGACGCTCGCCAGAAGCGCACGCAGTCCGACAGCTTTACGAACATTACAGAAGCATATTACCGCGAATACGACCGGTTGGGCATTTCCGAACTGCGCCTGGTCGAGCTGGCCTCCACCCTGGGACGGATGATGAAAGAGGGGGTGTTCAAGCCGAAATTAAATGGAAAATAAGATATAGCTGCGAGCTACGAGCCGCGAGCTGCGAGTAAAAGATTCATTTGGAGATTATTCGCCATGTATAAGGATTTGACGGTCTGGAAGAAGGCTTATCAGTTCACATTGAATGTGTACAAAGCTACCCGCCAGTTTCCCAAAGAAGAGCTGTTTGGAATAACCGTTCAGATGCGACGTGCGGCTGCGTCCATTCCAGCCAATATTGCCGAGGGAAACATGAGGCAATCCCCAAAAGATTACCAGCACTTCATCCGCATTGCCAGAGGATCCATGGCCGAGATGGAAGTGTGGCTGAGTCTTTCACACGACTTAGGATACTTAGAATCCCCGGCATTTAACGCCCTCGCGCAACAATGCGATGAAATTGGGCGCCTTTTGAATGGGCTGTTCAAATCGTTATCTTCTGCTTCAACTCGAAGCTCGTAGCTCGCAGCTCGAAGCTTTTACAGGAGGATATATGTCACTCAATTGGCTGCCTCGCGAAGGGGGCTTAAAAGATCACGATCTCTGGGGAGACGAGTTCTTTGGTACTCAGCCGCCGTCGGTCATCTATGAATTGCGGCCGGTGGAAGATCCGTCCGGCAAAAAGGTGGAGGGGCTCTATACCGCCTGGATCATCCTGAATAATCCCGACCAGTACAATTCCTATACGACCAAAATGGTCAAGGGCGTGATCGCCGGATTTCACAAGGCCTCCATGGATCGGCGGGTGGTGGCGGTGGTGTTCACGGCGGCGGGCGACCGGGCCTTCTGCACCGGAGGCAACACCAAGGAATACGCCGAATACTACAGCAGCCGCAACGCCGAATACGGCCTCTACATGGATCTCTTCAACGGCATGGTGGACGCCATCCTGAACTGCAAGAAGCCCACCCTCTGTCGGGTGAACGGCATGCGCGTGGCGGGAGGTCAGGAGATCGGCATGGCCTGCGATCTGACGGTGGCGGCGGACACGGCCATCTTCGGCCAGGCGGGGCCGCGCCACGGCAGCGCTCCCGACGGCGGCTCGACCGATTTCCTCCCCTGGTATCTGACCATCGAAGACGCCATGTGGAACTGCATCTCCTGCGAACTCTGGTCAGCCTACAAGATGAAGCGCGTGGGGCTGATCAGCAAGGCGGCGAGAGTCATCAAGGATGGCGACAAGTTCTTGGCGAATCCTTCAGTCATCACCGACAAATATGTGGAAGAAGGCGAGATCGTTTACGGCGAATTCAAGACCGGCGACGAAGCCAAGAAGGCGCGCGAATTCTTGAAGACGGCCAAGATTGATTTCTCGTTGCTGGATAAGGAGGTCGGCAAGATCGTCTGGACGCTGACCAACCTCTTCCCCGGCTGTTTGATCAAGTCGGTGGATGGCATCCGCCAGAAGAAGAAGTTCTTCTGGGATCAGACGAAGCTCGCCAACCGCCATTGGCTGGCCGCCAACATGCAGGGCGAAGCCCTACTCGGCTTTCACGCCTTCAACACCAAGAAGCTCACCGGCAAAGACACGATTGATTTCCTCAAGTATCGCCAGCTTTTGGCCGAGGGGCATCCGATGGATGAGGAATTGTTCGAGGCGGTGTTGGGGAAACAGCAGTAATGGGTCTGGGGTTTGGGGTCTGGGGTCTGGATAGGAAATTATATGCGGAGGTAATATTGGATCAAATTAGGAGCTTTAAGGATCTTCGCATTTGGCAAATGGGCATGGACATTGTAGTGAAGGTCTATGCCCATACTCGGGGATTTCCAAAATCTGAAATCTATGGCCTTGCATCCCAGATGCAAAGGGCAGCAGTTTCCATCCCTTCCAACATAGCAGAAGGACACAATCGCCCAAATCGCAGAGAATTCGGGCAATTTTTAAGCATTTGTCTGGGATCCTGCGCGGAACTCGAAACGCAAATGCTCATTGCCAAAGAACTAAAATTCATAGGCGATGTTGATTGCCAGAAATTGGTCGAGCTAATCAATTCCGAAGGCAGGCAAATTAGGGTGTTAATTTCAAAACTGGGGCAAATGCAGAAAACCTAACGCTAAATCCGAAGGGCAGACCCCAGACCCCAAACCCCAGACCCGTGTAAATGGAGTTTAGCATGGAAATCGCTTTAAAAGGTAAATCCGCCATTGTGACCGGCGCCAGCCTGGGCATCGGCTCGGCCTGCGCGCTGGACTTGGCAAAAAACGGCGCCAACGTCGCCATCAACTACCGCAAGCACAAGGACGAGGCCGAAAACCTGGTCGCCGAAATGAAGAAATTCGGCGTGAAGGCGATGGCCGTGCAGGCGGACGTTTCCGTCTTCGCGGACGCTCAGAAGATGGTGGACGCCGTCAAAGCCGAATTCGGCCGCATTGACATCCTGATCAACAACGCCGGAGTCAATTGGGACGGGGTCATCTGGAAGATGACCGAAGAGCAGTGGGACACCGTCTTAGACATCAATCTCAAGGGCTATTTCAACTACACTCGCGCCGTTTCGCCCCTCATGCGCGATCAGAATTGGGGCCGCATCATCAACGTCACCTCGATCAACGGTTTGCGCGGCAAATTCGGACAAACCAACTATTCCGCAGCCAAAGCAGGAATCATCGGCTTCACCAAGGCGCTGGCCAAGGAGCTGGGCAAGAATCAGATCACCGTTAATGCCGTCGCTCCGGGGATGATTCTGACCGCCATGATGAAGGACCTGCCCGAGAACATCATTGAAGCGGCCAAAGAAGAAACGGTGGTCAAGCGGTTAGGTGTTCCTGAAGACGTTGCCTATCTGATAACTTTCCTCTGTTCCGAGCAGGCGAAGCATATCACCGGCGAAGTGATTAAAGTTGATGGCGGACAATACATTTAGGGATTAGGGATTAGGGATTAGGGGTTAGTATGCCGAACAGCGGAAATATTCGAAGCTTTAGGGATTTGAGAATATGGTCTTCAGGCATTAGGCTGGCCAAACAAACCTACAATCTCACGGAAAAATTTCCTAAGAAGGAAACTTATGGCTTAGCCAGTCAAATGCAGCGAGCAGCCGTTTCAATACCGTCAAATATCGCGGAAGGCCATATCCGAGCTCATACAAAAGAATTTGCACAATTTCTGCACATGTCTTTGGGATCATACGCGGAATTGGAGACTCAGGTGATTATTGCAAAGGAGCTCGGTTACATCACCGAAGAAGAGCATGGCCAATTTCTAAAATCCATTGAAGATGAATCCAAGCAAATTCGATCGTTGATATTGCGGCTTTCTAATCCCTAATCCCTAACCCCTAATCCCTTTTGATGCTGGAGGAATAATGGAACTTAAAGACATCGTCGCCATATCCGCCTGCCGGACGCCCATGGGCAATTTCGGCGGAACGCTGAAAGCCATGGATTCCTACGACATCGGTGCCGCGGCGATTCGAGCCGCTGTCGAGCGCGCCGGGATCAAGCCCGATCAAGTGCAGGATGTCATTCTCGGCTCCTGCCGCCAGGCCGGCAACGGCGTCAATCCGTCGCGCACGGCGTCGGTCAAGGGCGGCATCCCCAAGAGCGTCCCTGCCATCACGCTGAATATGGCCTGTCCGTCGGGGATGCGCGCCATCGCCATGGCTTCCCAGCAGATCCGGCTCGGCGATCACGACGTCGTTCTGGTCGGCGGATTCGATTCTATGTCCACCATTCCATTCTTGTTGAAAGGCGCGCGCTGGGCGGGATTTAAAATGGGCGATAAGAAGCTCGAAGACGGCTGGTCGGATTCGGTGGATCGCGTGATCGGCATGGGAATGGGGCAGACCGCCGAGAATTTGGTCGAGAAATACACGCTCGACCGCCGCGAAATGGACGAATTCGCGGCCAATTCGCACCTCAAGGCTCACAACGCCTGGGAGAAAGGCCTCTTCAACGACGAGGTGATTCCCATTATGGTGCCGCCGGAATCGGGCAAAGGCGATCCGGTTAAATTCGCAAAGGATGAGACCATCCGTTACCCCGTGGATGCCGAGAAGATGGGCAAGCTGCCGCCGGTTTTTAAAAAGGATGGCTGCGTCACGGCGGGCAATTCCTGCGGCATGTCTGACGGTGCCTGTGCTTTGATCTTCACGTCGCGAGAAAAGGCCAAAGCCTTGGGTGCCAAGCCGCTCTTCTCGCTGGTTTCATACAGCCAGGTCGCCGTGGACAACGAAACCATGGGCGAAGGGCCGGGCATCTCCATCCCCGCGGCTCTGAAAAAGTCGGGCATGACACTGAGCGACATGGATCTGCTGGAAGTCAACGAAGCCTTCGCCGCTCAGATGCTCGCCAACCAGCGCATGCTGAATTGGGATCCGGCCAAAGTCAACGTCAACGGCGGAGCCATCGCCCTGGGGCATCCCACCGGCATTTCCGGCGCGCGCATCGTCATCACACTCTTTTACGCCTTGAAAAACCACAACAAAGAATTCGGCGTGGCCGGCATCTGCGGCGGCGGTGGAGTCTCCATGGCGATGGTGATTCGCAGAGAATCGTAAAACAGAATTAACCGCAAAGGCGCAAAGAGTGCGCAAAGGCCGCAAAGAACAATAGGCAGTTTTCTCTAAATACTCCATAGTCGGGGTCGCCCCTGATCGCCACAAGCGCAATACCATGAGCGAATTCAAATTTGTCAAGACCGACAAATCACCCGGCCGCTTCGATATCATCCTGAACAACCCTCCGGTGAACATCCTGACCATCGCCATGATGGAGGAGATCACGGCGGCGTTGGGAGAGGCGGCGCGAGACCACAGCCTGAAAGCTCTGGTTTTCCGGTCCGAGGGCAAGCACTTTTCCGTCGGCGCCGATGTGGCCGAGCACACCGCCGACAAAGTCGAGCGCATGATCGAGGCCTTTGGCGGCATGTTTCGCGCTCTGGCTGGAGTTCCGGCGGTCATTATTGCCGCTGTGGACGGTTCGGCTCTGGGCGGCGGCTGCGAACTGGCGACCTTCTGCGATATCGTCCTGGCCTCCGATCGCGCCAAATTCGGCCAACCGGAAATTCAATTGGGCGTCTTTCCGCCCGTAGCGGCGGCCGTTTTCCCTCGCCTGATCGGTCGAAATAAGGCCATCGAGCTTCTCATTACCGGAAAGATTATCGCGGCCTCCGAGGCTCTGGAGTTAGGATTAATCAACCATGTCTGGCCGGCGGAGGAATTCTCAACAAAAGCAAATGAGTTCATCAATTCCATCACATCCCTGAGCGCCGCTGCCATCGCCATAACTAAAAAAGCCATCGTTCAGAGTCTTGATCAGCCGCTGCCAGGAGCCCTGCGCTTGGCCGATGAAATCTATCTGCGCGAACTCATGGCTACGCAGGATGCTCATGAGGGCTTAAAGGCGTTCTTGGAAAAACGCAAACCGGTGTGGAAAGATAAATAGCGAAGGGGTCTGTTCGTGCTGTCGGACGCCCTCGTCCGATAGCGGGGCTGGTGTCAGGCGGGGCGCCTGACGCCACAATCAATCTATCGGTGCCCGGTGCACGGTGCACGGATTGCGGTGCATGGCAATCGGTTCATGGAAAAAGAGGAAATACATGTTCGACCAATTCAAAGCGTGGTACGAAAAGCGCCACGAATACGCCAAGGACTGGAAGGCTCGCACCGGGGGAAAAGTCCACGGCTGCTTCTGCTCGTATGTGCCGGAGGAAATCGTCATCGCCTCGGGCGGTCTGCCGGTACGCGTGCTGGGATCGCACGAACCGCAGAACGTCACCGAGCCCTACCTTTTCGGCATGTATTGTCCCTTCTGCCGCGACGTCTTGGCTCAGGGGCTGAAAGGCCGCTACAACTATCTCGATGGGATCACTCTGGCGCAGTCCTGCCTGCATATCCGTCAGTCGTTCGTCGCCTGGCGCGAACATGTCGGCGTGCCCTTCGCGCATTACATCTATATGCCCAATAAGGTTCAGACCAAGGCGGCAACTCCTTATCTACTGAGCGAATTCCAGAACTACAAGCAGGCGCTGGAGGCTTTTGTCGGCCGCCCCATCAGCGATGCCGATCTGGATTGCGGCATCAAAGCCGTCAACCGCAACCGCGAACTGATGCACCAGGTTTATGAATATCGCAAATCCGAAAATCCCCAGTTGACCGGTCTGGAAGCGATGTATATGACCGTCAGCTCCATGTGGGTGGATAAGGACGAACATTCCGCCGAGATCGAGAAGATCCTGAAGCAGCTCCCGAATCGCAAGTTGGATCGCCAGACCGGAGCTCGGTTGCTGATTGTCGGCAGCGAAGACGACGATACGGCTTTCATCAATATGGTCGAATCAGTCGGCGCCACCGTCGTAGTGGACGACCATTGCACGGGCACGCGCTACTTCTGGAACAGCGTCGTCCCCGCCGATGACCGCCTCTGGGCGATTTCCGACCGCTACGTCAAGCGCCCCCCCTGCCCGACGAAGGATTGGGAGGAGCGCTGGCGTTTCCCGCACATCATCAAGCTCTGCAAGGACTTCAACGTGCAGGGAGCCATCGTCATCCAGCAGAAATTCTGCGATCCGCACGAATGCGATATCATGCCGCTGAGAAAAGCATTGGACGAAGCGGGAGTGCCGAGTCTATTCCTCGAATTTGATGTCACCGTTCCTCTCGGTCCTTTCCGAGTGCGAGTCGAAGCCTTTCTGGAGATGATTGGGGCGGAAGACCTATTCTAAGCCTCCGTGCACCGTACACCGTGAACCGTGAACCGGAAAACACGGACAAGGCACCGGGAATATGATGCTTACGGGGGGAGAAAATTAAGGCGGTCAAGAGAGCCAGATCAACATGTACCGAAAACTTGATGCATGGAAAAAAGCTTATGCCTTGGGCATCTCTATATATAAGGTTACCAAAGAGTTTCCTAAAGAGGAGCGTTATGGCCTGATCAGCCAGATGCGCCGAGCGGCAACTTCAATTGCGGCCAACATTGCCGAGGGTTACACAAGGGGGTCGGCGAAAGAATACCGACAATTCGTCACCATTGCTCGTGGATCGGCTGCAGAGCTACAAACTTGGCTGATGTTTTCCAAGGACTTGGGCTACCTGAATGATGAAGATTATAATGCCCTGTCCAAACAGATGGACGATGTCAAGGCCCTACTATTTGGCCTGCTTAAGTCATTTGAAGCTTAATCTGGAAGATCGCGTTGTCGGTGCACGGTTCACGGTTGCCGGTGCACGAAGAATGAAGACACTTGGGAGAAAAGAACATGTCATTTAAGCAAGAACCCCTAAAATGCTGGCCTAAAGCCAAGGAACTCCGTGAGAAGTATTACGCGGACTACGCCTCCGCTCATGAGCGCAAAGCTCTGCGCTGGACCGGTGGCGCCTGGTCGTTCGACGCCATCCCCTACGGCCTGGGCGACGATGTCTATCCCTTGACGGGCGAACCCTACGCAGCTTCCATCGCCTTTATGAAGGACTTCTCGCTGCAGTGCCTCGAGGCCACAGAGGCAAAAGGCTGGGCGCGCGACCTCTGCTCCTACATGCGCAACTACTGGGGCTCGATGTACCTGAACAAATACGCCTTCGGCGGACCCTTTCCCAAAGCCGATTTCGCCTTCCAGGATCACATCTGCTGCAGCCACGGCAAATGGGATCAGCACGTGTCGGAATACGAGAAGATCCCCTACTTTTGCATTGACGTTTCCGTCGGCCCCTACGAAGGGATGAACAGCGCCAAGCTGAAGTATGTCGTGGATCAGATGCACGAGTCCATCGAGTTTCTCGAAAAGGCTACGGGCCGAAAATACAACGACGAGAAATTGATCGCCGCCGTGAACAACGAATGCCGGCTGACCTCCACCTGGGCGGAGATCTGCTGTCTGAACAAGCAAAAGCCAGCGCCCTTGGACGAAAAAAGCATGTATACCCTTTACGTCTTTGGAACGCTCTCCAAGGCCAAGAAGGAATTCGCCGATTTCTACGAAGAAGTCCTGGCCGAGGTCAAGGATCGCCTCGCCCGCGGCATCGCCGCCGTGCCGAACGAACGCTGCCGCCTGATGTCGGACACTCAACCCCCCTGGGGATTCCTGAGCGTCTTCCGCTATCTCGAAGAATACGGCGCCGTTTCCATCGGCTCGCTCTATACCTTTTCATTGATAGGCATTTGGGAAGACAAGCCGGACGGAACTTGGGGGCCGAGGACGACTCCGGCTCAGAAGGGCATCAAGATCAAAACGCGCGACCAGGCGCTGCGCATTCTGGCGGATTGGAACTTGTCCAAGCCCGAATGGCAGCATTTCTACGATCCCACCATTAAGACCCGCATGATGAAGCGGATCTATGATGAGTGGCAATTGGATGGCGTCATGCTGCACTTGAATCGCGGCTGCGAAGGCCTGTCCTGCGGCATCATGGAAAATCATCACGGCCTGTCGCAGATGAACGTGCCGGTGATGACCTTCGAAGGCAATATGGGCGATTCCCGCGAATTCGACCTCGCCCGCACCATGGATCGGATTGATGCGTTTATGGAGAGGCTTGGATTGAAAAAGGCTCAAAGTTCCCAGTTCCGAGTTGCTAGTTCCTAGTTGCGAGTTCCGAGTGGCGAGTAGGGGCGAGGCGCGCCTCGCCCCTACAAAAAAGGCAGAGCGGTTGCTCACGACCAGACATTCCCAACGATGCTATCCATCATCGTCGGGGTCAGGGCTGATACCACGTATATAGAATGGACATTATAATAACGCGATTTGCCCAGGAGGCCCAATGGCATGTTTGATTGAAAGGCCAGAGTTCTTGTCAATCGTCGGCACACTCTGCGGTGTTATAATTGGTCTGCTTGGTGGCGAAGTGCTAAGATGGCGCAGAGAAAAACGCGATCTTAAACGAGGTAAGGAAATAATTGATAATGAGCTTCGCGCCATAAAATCCTTTATACCCTTTAAGATTGATATCCTTGACAAGAGTATAAAGGCGGTTGGAGAAAAGCAGGTGCTGGCCATTGCATCGCCTCATTCGCCGGATACTGGCTATAGATTCTATATAACAAAGCTAAATAAGCGGCTTTCGCTGAAGCAGCTAAATTGTCTCCATGTAATATATGAAAGACTACGATTTAATGACGAATTTATGGACGGTTACGAAGAAAAGATAAGGCGAGACATTATCGACTTCCCCGATCGTTTAGAATACAATTGCCATATTTACGAAACAAAATTAAAAGAAATACGAAAAGGCTATCAAATCATTGACGGATTAATTGACAGCTACCTGAGTAACGATCCAGAAGATGTTTTTTATATAGACGATGAGACATTCGCTAAAATCCAATCGCCTAAAGACCGTCCTAAGCCCCCGAAAATGGGGATATAAGAATAGGACCATTTAACTGGACTCCCGCTTTCGCGGGAGTGACACCCAATATTTCACCGGGTCGGGACAAGCCCGACCCCTACGCGAATTAATCGGTACACGGTTCGCGGTGCCCGGTTTACGGAATTAACTCGCAACTCGAAACTCGGAACTAATATGATTACAGCTGGAATAGACATGGGCGCGAAGAACATTCGCGTGGTGATACTGAAAGACGGCCAGGTTCTGGCGCGGAAAGAGTGTCAGGCGGGATTCGATACGACCGAATTGGCCCAGGCGCTTTTCCAGGAAGCGCTGGACGCCGCCGAATTGAAGATGGAACAGATCGAGAATATTGTCGCTACCGGAGCGGGAAAGGAGACCGCGCCCTACGCCAAAGAAAAGGTTACCGATGTCGGAGCGGCCGCTCGCGGAGCCGTGAAGTTGGTGCCCCAGGCCCGCACGGTTATTGATGTCGGCGCCGAAGAGGGCCGCGCCATCAAGACGGATGAATTGGGCAAGGTGATTGATTTCGCCGTCAATGAAAAGTGCGCCGCCGGAGCCGGAGCCTTTACGGAAGCTATGTCGCGGGCGCTGGAAGTTTCCGTCGAAGAATTCGGCAAGCTTTCGCTGCAATCCACCGCGACCATCCCCATGAACGCTCAGTGCGCCGTCTTCGCCGAATCCGAGGTGGTTTCATTGATGCATGCCAAGGCGCCCAAGCAGGATATTTCCAGAGCCGTTCACGACGCCATCGCCGACCGCATCATCTCCATGGCGCGGCGCGTGGGTATCAATCCCGAAGTGGCGCTGGTGGGCGCGGTCTCGCGCAATGTCGGCTTCGTGGACAGCCTGAAGCGCGGCCTGGAACGGGATGTCATCGTCCCCGAAAATGCCGAATATGCGGCGGCTTTGGGCGCAGCGCTGATTGCAGCAGATGGGTAGATTGTCTGAATCGCGGATGAAACGGATTGAACGGATTACGCAGATTTAAGGGAGAAATAAATGGCACAGGATGGCAACGGCGCGGCGAAAGAATTCTGGCGCTGGAAAGAATACAACTGGCATGATGAAAATCTGAGCTGGAAAAATGGCGCGGCGATCACGGCCGGCGTGGATGTAGGCTCGGTCAGTTCCCAGGCAGTGATCCTGGTGAATGGACAACTCTTCGCCTTTTCGAACACGCGCACTGGCAGCGACAGCCCGCAGAGCGCGCGCAAGGCTATGGATTGGGCGCTGGAAGGCACCGGCATGATCCAGCAAGACGTCAAGTTTGTAGTCGGCACCGGTTATGGACGGGTCAACGTGCCGTTCGCCAACAAGGCGATCACCGAAATCGCCTGTCACGCTCGCGGCGGCAATTTCATGTACGGCCCGACCGTGCGCACGATTCTCGACATGGGCGGCCAGGACTGCAAGGCCATCCACTGCGACGAAAAGGGCAAGGTCACCAATTTCCTGATGAACGATAAATGCGCCGCCGGCACCGGCCGCGGCATGGAAGTTTTCGCGGATCTTCTATCCGTGCCCATCGAAGAGATTGGCGATCTCTCTTACCAGGTCGAAGAGGAGCCTCCGCCGGTGTCGTCCACCTGCGTGGTCTTCGCCAAGTCGGAAGCCTCCGGCCTGCTGCGCAAAGGCTGGCCGAAAAACAAGGTCATCGCCGCCTACTGCAACGCCATGGCGCATCGGGTGGTGACACTGCTTGAGCGAATCGGCGTCGAGAAAGACTTCGCCATCACCGGCGGCATCGCCAAAAATGTCGGCGTAGTGGGGCGCATCGAAAAGGAGCTGGGCATTGGTGCGCTCAAAGCCAAATACGATCCCCAGATCGCCGGCGCGCTGGGCGGCGCGCTCTTCGCCAAGGCGCTGCTCGAAAAGAGCGGGAAATAAGTGTTTTACTAAACCCTAACCCCTAAACCCTAAACCCTATGAAGGCAAACTACGGCTACCTCGACGGCAGCGGCCAGTTCTTCATCACCATTGACACCGACAAATGCACCACCTGCTCTCATCACGGCTGCTTGGCCGCCTGCCCTAAGGAGATGTTCGAAATCATCGTGGATGACTACGATGATTCCGTCGCGCAGATCAAGGAGGCCTTTCGAAAAAAGGTGAAGTACGAGTGCGGCCCCTGCAAGCCGGTGGCGAAGCGCCCGCCGCTCCCGTGCGTCGTGGCTTGCACGCCGGGGGCGATTGAGCATTCGTGGTAGGATCTGGGGTTTTGGGTCTGAGGGTTGATTATGGTGACGATGCAGATCAAAATAGATGGAAAGGACTTGAGTGTACCGGCGGGCCTTTCGGTGCGCGAGGCCGCGCTGGCCAATGGGTTTTACATCCCCGGCCTCTGCAGTCACCCGGACTTGCCTGCGGCAGGAACCGTCAAGTGGGCGACGCAAGTTTATCGCGGCGACCAGATCGTGGTCGGAAATCCTCCGGGCGAAATCGCTGCCGAGAACGCCAACTGCAATCTCTGCTGGGTGGCGATCGAAGGCCAATCGGATTTGGCTCGCGCCTGCGAAATCGAGGTCACGGAAGGCCTGAAGATACGCACTCAAGGCGAGGACATTAAGCGCGTCCGTCAGCAGGCGTTGGCGAAAATTCTGACGCATCATCCTCACGCCTGCTTAACTTGCGCCCAGAGACAGGGCTGTTCCTTGACATCCTGTTCTTCAAATGTCCCGGCCGATGAGCGCTGTTGCATTCTATTGAACCGCTGTGAAATCGGCAAAGTCGCTGAATATATCGGCATCCCCGATTATACCCCCAAATATGGCTTCGAAGATTTTCCCAAGATTCAAAGCGATCCCTTCTTCATTCGAGACTATAATCTCTGCATCGGCTGCACACGCTGCGTGAGGGCCTGCTCGGATCTGCGCGGCGTGGATGCTCTGGCGGCTGCCTTTAAAGACGACCGAATCTGGATCGGCACGGTAGCCCAGGGATCTCTAAAAGAGTCTCTCTGCCGCTTCTGCTCGGCCTGTGTGGAGGTTTGTCCTACCGGAGCGCTGTTGGATAAAGCCGATTCCAAACCTGTCAGGCAAGGTGAATCTGCTCCATGCGTGTCTGAATGTCCGGCCGGTATTGATATCCCCGCCTATTTGCGCCATATTGCCCTGGGTGATTTCGAGGGCGCGCTGAAAATCATCTACGACCGTGTCCCTTTCCCCGGCATTTTAGGTTATGTCTGTTTTCACCCCTGCGAAGACGTCTGCAAACGAAGTGAGCTGGATCAGAGCCTTGCCATCTGCTCTTTGAAGCGCTTCGCCTACGAATCCGCCGCCGGTCAGGTGAATCCTCCCCTTGAAAAATCCGCCTCCACTGGCAAAAAGATAGCCATCATCGGCGCGGGCCCGGCCGGGCTGACAGCCGCTTTCTATCTGGCCCGAGCCGGCCATGACGTCGAAATCTACGACGAATCCTCGCAGCCCGGCGGCATGTTGCGCTACGCCATCCCCGAGTATCGTCTGCCTGAAGACGTCCTAAAGGACGAGCTGCAGCCGCTCTCCGACCTCGGCGTAGTCTTTCGAATGGGCGCGAAACTCGGTCGAGACCTCTCGCTGGATCAGCTGCACTCCACTTCCTATGATGCTATCCTATTGACGGTCGGCACATCGGCATCGCGCCGACTTGGCGTCCCGGGCGAGGATTTGCCGGAAGTTTATCCAGCCCTGGATTTTCTCCGCTCGGTGCGCGGAAATAATGCCTCGCATCTGTCCGGAAAAGTCATAGTTATCGGCGGCGGAAACGTCGCCGTTGATACCGCCATGACCGCCCGGCGTCTGGGAGCCGCGGAGGTGACGATGGTCTGCCTCGAACAGCCCCATGAAATGCCCGCTCACGCCTGGGAAATTGAGCAGGCGACTTCGGAAGGCATTGCCATCAAGAACGGCTGGGGGCCGCTGGAATTTATTGCTTCATCCGGAACACATAAATACATACGCTTCAAGCGCTGCACGCAGGTATTCGATGAAGCCGGCCGTTTTCATCCTCAGTATGATGAGAGCCAAACGCTGGATTTACCCGCCGACTCTGCCATCGTTGCCATCGGACAAAAAGTCGTTAGTGATGGACTGAGCGGCTTGAAGATCGCGTCTGGCGGGATGGTTCAGGTGAATTCTGAGACCTTTGAGACGAATATTCCGCGTGTCTTCGCGGCTGGCGATGCCGTTCGCGGCCCCAGTTCGGTAATTGATGCACTGGCTTCCGGCCGCAAGGCCGCTGACCGCATGGATAAATTTCTCGGCGGCTCGGGCGTCGAAAAACCACCGGCCTTCGATGCCATCAGCGCCGACCCGCATTTAGGCCGGGACGAGCATTTCCTGATGCGCCAGGCCTTGCGCCCCCAACAGCTTGATCCCCAATCTCGCGTCTGCGAATTTTCGGTTATCGAAAAGACTTTTGCGCTGGACGGCGCTCAGCAAGAGGCCTCCCGCTGTCTGCGCTGCAATTTGAGAGCCCATATTACGCCGGTCATTCTGCCGCCCGACAAATGGCAGTTGCTATCGCGGGAATCTCTAACTGCCATCCCTCGCGCCGAGGGCGTTTATGAAATCGCCGGAACGGATCGCAAGCCGATCAAAATCGCCGGAGTTCCCGACCTGCGCGCCGCGCTGGAATCCGAATGCGAAGGGCAGGGGGATGGCCGCCTCTTCTGCTGGGAAGAGGATCGCATGTATTCCAAGCGCGAGAGTGAACTAATTCAGCAGCACCTGCAGCAATATGGCCAGATGCCCGGCGGCGGCGCGGGGGAATTGGATGATTTGTTCTAAATCATTGCGAGGCTCCGAAGGAGCCGAAGCAATCTCGCATGTCGAAGAGATTTAATAGTCGGGATCGCCCCCGACCCCGAAAGTCAAGAAAACGAGCGCCATGTCTTGGCAGAAACGCAATACCGTCGGCAAAGATCGCGTCGCAGAGCTGACCGAGCTCTACCAATCGCTCGGTTTTGAAGTCAAAGTCGAGCGCTTTGCCGGCCCCGATCAGCCCGGTGAAGCCTGCGATAGCTGCTACGGCAATGCGGCCGGAGAATACTATATCATCTTTACTCGAATAAAAGAAAGTGGTCAATAAAAGTGGAGGCGATTCCATGAAAGCCGCAATATTTCACGGATCCGGCAAGCCCCTGGAGATTGCTGAAGTTCCAACCCCCAGCCCGGGCGCCGGGCAGATCTTGGTCAAAGTCGCCGCCTGCGGCGTCTGCCACACCGATCTGCATTATCTCGATCACAACGTGCCGACCTTCAAGCCGCCGCCGATGATCCTGGGGCATGAACCCTCGGGAACAGTCGCCGGACTCGGGGCCGGGGTGAAGAATTTCAAGGAAGGCGACCGCGTCCTGCTCCCTGCCGTGCTCTCCTGCGGGAACTGTTTTCATTGTCGGACGGGCCGCGAGAACATCTGCGACAACATGGTCATGTTTGGCAACCACGTGGATGGGGCCTATGCCGAATACGTGCTGGCTCCCGCCAAGGACGCGCTGATTCTGCCGCCTGAAATTCCATTGGAGGAAGGCTCGATCATCGCCGATGCGGTGTCAACGCCCTATCACGCCGTCGTCAATCGAGGGCAGGTGAAGGCGGGCGATACGGTGGTCGTTTTCGGCTGCGGCGGAGTCGGCATCAACGTCGTGCAGGTGGCCGCGGCCGTTGGAGCTTCCGTTATCGCCGTGGATCTCATGCCCGAAAAGCTCGAATTGGCCAAGAAGTTGGGCGCTCAGGCCGGAATCAATCCCAAGGAAGTTGATCGCGTGGACAAGGCCGTGAAAAAGCTCACCGGCAGAGGCGCCGACGTTGCTTTCGAAGCCATCGGCAATCCCAAGACCATGCAGGATGCTTTCTCCTGTATCCGCAAAGGCGGCCGCTTGGTGGTGATCGGCTACAGCGACAAGAGCGTCGAATTTCCGGCCTCCAAGATTATGTTTTTCGAACAGGAAATCGTCGGCTCGCTGGGCTGCCGTCCGGTGGATTATCCCAAAATCATCGAAATGGCTCGCACCGGCAAAATCAAAGTCAAGGAGCTGGTCACGGGCCGATTTCCGCTGGAGAAAATCAACCACGCCTTCGATCTGCTGCGCAGCGGAGATCCGAAGGTGCTGCGTTCGATTATCGTGCCGTAAACTTGACGCCAATAATAAAAGCGTCCGGCTTCAGCCGGACTGAAGGAAAGTAGCCCAGGAATTTCCGCCAAAGGCGGACCTTTGGGGCATTCCTGGGCGGTGCCGTGGAGGACGCCAATCCTATGGACTTCACCTTTTCCGAAGAACACCAAATGCTGCGTGAACTGGCGCGCAAATTCGCTGACAAAGAACTGCGCCCCCGCGCCGCGCAGCACGACCTTGACGCCGATATCCCGCGCAGCATTTTGGACAAGGCCGCGGAATTGGGATTCATGGGAATCCCTTTCCCCGAAGAATACGGCGGCGGTGACATGGGCGAGGTCGGCTACTGCCTGGTCACCGAAGAGCTCGCTCGAGGTTGCTTTTCCACATCGGTGGCCATCGGCGGGCATGTCTCCATTGGGACGATGGCGGTCTATCTTGGCGGCACCGCGGAACAGAAGAAACGTTTTCTTCCCGATCTCTGCGCCGGCAAGCGGCTGGCGGCCTTCGCCTTGACCGAGCCTCAAGCCGGCTCCGATGCCGGAGCTATCCGCACGACAGCGGTTAAAAAGGGCGATAAGTACATTCTCAATGGTCAAAAGACTTTCATCACCAACGGCGGCATCGCCGAAGTCTATTCCATTTTCGCTTTGACCAAGCCTTCCGCCGGAATGCGCGGCATTTCCGCCTTCCTGGTGGAAAAGGAGATGCCCGGCTTCCGGGCCGGCAAGCCCGAAGCCAAGATGGGCATTCGCGGATCGCATACCACGGATCTCTTCTTCGAAGACGTTGAAGTGCCCGCTGAAAATCTGCTCGGCGAAGAGAATCGCGGATTCGCTCTGGCGATGAAAACTCTCGATGTGGGGCGCATCGGCGTCGGAGCCCAATGTCTCGGCGCGGCAAAAGAGGTCTTAGATTTCTCCATCCAACATTCCCGGCAGCGAACCCAGTTCGGCCAGCCCATCGCTCAGCTTCAGGCGATCCAGTTCAAACTGGCCGAAATGGCCACGGAAATCTACGCCATGGAGAGCCTGGTCTATCGCACCGCCTGGATGTGCGACCAGGGCTTGCCGTTCTCCAGAGAATCTGCCATGACCAAGCTCTATTGCTCGGAAGCGTTGGGCCGAATCGTGGATCACGCCGTGCAAATCCACGGCGGCATGGGCTACATGAGCGAATATCCCATCGAACGCTTCTACCGCGACGCCCGCGTAACCCGCATCTATGAAGGCACCAACGAAATCCAGCGGCTGGTCATCGCCCGCGATCTGCTGAAAAAATAGTTGCGAAATGCGAGTTGCGAGTCGCGAGAGACGAGCTTATATTAAAATGCGCAGGAATCTCCACCCACGATGTAATTGTTGATGATGCCATCGGCGGAGCATCTGCGTCATCGAAAACGTCCACTTCGGTGGACCGAAGCAGAATAGCCCGGAAATTTATTTCCGGGCGACAGCTTCCGGCAAATCCGATAACCGCTCGTGTTACCTCAATTTGACCTCCTACAGCCGAAGACCATAGCCGAAGCCTGCGACCTGCTGGTCAAGCAAGCCCCGAAGGGCGCGGCCATTCTGGCTGGCGGGACGGATATCCTCGTGGATATTCGAATACCCATCATCCCGCAGCATCTGCCCCGCTGCAAGGGCTGTGATCCCAAGACCGGTCTGCCGCTGAAATCACTGGACAAGCCTACTTGCCTTATCGCTCTTTCGCGCATTCCCGAATTGCGCCGCATCGAAGAGCTCCCGGATGGCCGAATTTCCATCGGCGCGATGGTCTCCATTACCGACCTCTGCAATTCACCGCTGATTCGCGCGAAGCTGACCGCGCTGGCCGAAGGCGCCGATAACCTCGGTTCGCCGCTGGTGCGCAATCGCGGCACCTTGGGAGGCAACATCTGCAACGCCCGCCCGGCCGCCGATGCCTTCATCCCCGCTGTAGCTCTAGGAGCCAATCTGGAGCTGATGTCAGTTCGAGGAACGCGGCAGGTTCCGGCGGACGAATTCGCCATCGGCCCGGGCAAAACCGTCCGCCAGCCCGATGAGATTCTGACCCGAATCATCTTCCCCGCCCTGCCCAATAAAACCGGCAGCGCCTGCATCAAACTCGCCAACCGTAAGGCCTTGGAGATCGGAGTCGTCAATGTGGCGGCGGTACTATCATTGAATGATGCGGGCCAGATCGTTGATGTGCGCATCGCTCTGGGCGCTGTCGCCCCCACGCCCATCCTGGCGAAAAAAGCAGCAGATTTCCTGAAAGGCAAAAAGCCGACTGAGGAGAATTTTAGAAAGGCGGGCAAGTTCGCCTCAGGCGAATGCAAACCGATCACCGATCATCGCGGCTCGGCGCTCTATCGGATCGAGATGGTGCCGATTTTGGTGAGGCGGGGACTGGAACATGCCATGACTCATTAGATTCGGACGCCCACCAATAAAAATGTGAATGGTCATTAAACTCAAATGAGCCCAACAATCTTCAGGTACCGCGGTTTTCGGTTTTTCTTTTTCTCTCGGGAAGAAACAAGAATGCACATTCATGTTCAAGGTGCCGATGGCGAGGCGAAATTCTGGCTGGAACCCTCCCTTGAACTAGTTCGGAATCATGGGCTGAGCCAGGCTGACTTGGGCGAAATTGAAAATGTCTTGAAGGAACGAAGAGATGAAATCCGCGACGCTTGGAACAGGCACTTTGGAGATTGAAGTCACTAACATCTCCAAACACGGAATTTGGGTGCTGGTGGATGACGAAGAGATATTTATGCCGTTTGTCAATTTCCCTTGGTTCAAAAAAGCGCCCTTAGAAGCCGTGCTAAATATCCAACGTCTCAGCTCGGAGCACCTCTGCTGGCCGGATCTGGACATTGACCTGACTCTGGATTCCGTCCGCCATCCGGACAAGTACCCGCTGGTGGCCAAGGGGTAAGATTTGGGGCTGCGATTTCCTTTCTAAGCGAGACGTTAAATCTCAGCATCGCTAAAGCCTGCTGCTACAAGGACAATTTCCGTCCGCTTCAGCGGACTGAAAGACCGTAGCCCGGGAATTCATTCCCGGGCGGAAGCTGGCAATGAAACGGATCATCAACCTCACCGTCAACGGCCTCCCCCACGAATTCGCCGCGCCGCCCAATCGCACGCTGGCGGATGCGTTGCGCTACGACCTTGGTCTGACCGGCACCAAGAAGGGCTGCGGCATCGGCGACTGCGGAGCCTGCACCGTGCTCATAGACGGCGTGCCCTCTTTTTCCTGCTTGGTACTGGCGCTCGAGGCGGAAGGCCGCGAAATCCTAACCATCGAGGGCGTTGCCAACGGCAACGACCTGCATCCGATTCAAAAAGCCTTCATTGAGCAGGGCGCCATTCAGTGCGGCTTCTGCACCCCCGGCATGGTTCTGATCGCGCTGGCGCTATTGAAGAATAATCCCGATCCGTCCGAATACGACATTCGATTGGCTATGTCCGGCAATCTCTGCCGCTGCACGGGATATCAGAAGATCGTTGAGGCCGTGCAGGCGGCGGCGCAGTGGATGAGAGCAAACCAGGGAATGACGGCAATTTAGGGCGTAGGGGCGAGGCGCGCCTCGCCCCTACCAACGCGAAATACATGTCAAATTACAAGATCCTCAACACTCGCGCCCCCCGAGTGGACGCCTTCGATAAAGTCACCGGCCAGGCCAAATACACCGACGACCTCGAAATGGCCGGCATGATCTACGGAGCCATCCTGCACAGCCCGCAGGCTCACGCGCGTATCGTCAGCATTGACACCTCTGCCGCCGAAAAGCTGCCCGGAGTCTATGCTGTCATTACCCACAAAGATACTCCCGGGATCGTCTTCGGCGTCAGCCCGGCGCGCTACGATGAGCAGATGCTCGCCTCCGATATAGTGCGCTACGTGGGCGATGAAATCGCCGCTGTGGCCGCCGCCAGTCCGGTCATTGCCCGCGCGGCTCTGGATCTGATCAAGGTCGAATTCGAGGAGCTGCCTGCCGTTCTCGATGGCCGATTGGCCATGAATGAAGGCGCGCCGCTGGTCCACGATAAGTACAAGCGTAACATCGTCCAGGAAGTCCACTGGCATTTTGGCGACGTGGATGTTGCCAAGAGCCAGGCCGACTACATCCGCACCGATTCATTATCCTCCAAGATGCAAGACGCGGCTTTCATGGAGCCCCAGTGCGCACTCGCCAACTTCGACAGCCAAGGCTATTTGACCATGTACAGCTCGACGCAGGCTCCGCACTACGTTCAGCGCACTCTGGCGATGGCGCTGAAAGTTCCGCTGCATAAAGTTCGTGTGGTGAAACCCGCTGTGGGCGGCGGTTTCGGCCCCAAGGCCGCCTGCTCTTCCATGGAATTGATCACCTGCCTCCTGGCCATGAAGACCGGCCGCCCGGTAAAGACCACTTTCGACCGCGAACAGGTATTCCTGCACTCCCGCGCCCGCCACCAGTTCTTCCACAAGATGACGACCGGCGTGAAAAAGGACGGATCGCTGGTTTTTCTCGAACACGAATGTATTCTCGACGGCGGAGCCTACGCCAGCTTCGGCATCGCCACGGTTTACTACGCCGGATCTCTCCTGGGCGGCCCCTATCGCCTCGAGAACATGAAATATGACGGCTATCGCGTCGTCACGAATAAACCCGCCTGCGGCGCTCAGCGCGGCCACGGAGCCGTGATCGCTCGCGCCTGCTTTGAAATGCAGCTCGACCGCATCGCCGAAGAGCTGAAGATGGATCCGTTGGAGCTGCGCCTGAAAAACGTCCGCGAGGCGGGCGAAACCACCTGCAACGAACTCTACCTCTCCAGCTTTGGCATGAAGCAGGCTCTGGAAGCCATCCGTGGAAGCGGCGCCTGGAAAAAGCACGATAAACATCCACGGGGTGATGGCAAGGGCAAAGGAGTGGCTTGCGGCTTCTTCGTATCCGGAGCCGGTTATCCCATTTACAATTCCAAGACCTACCACGCCACGGTGGTCGTCAAGGCCAGCGAATTGGGAGGCGGGGTGATCGTGGAATCCGGTGCCGCCGACATCGGTCAGGGCAGCGACACCATGCTGGCCATGATCGTCGCCGAGGTGCTGAGCATCCCTCTAAGCGATGTCAAGGTGAATTCCGGTGATTCAGATCTGGCCGTGGATCTGGGCTCCTACTCATCGCGGACAACCCTGATGACCGGGACGGCGGCTAAAGAGGCCGCCGAATCGGTCAAACGCCAGATTCTGGAAGTCGTCGCCGCGAAAACAAACGCCTCAATTGATGATTTGAATATCGTTGACGGCGAGATCGTCTGGTCCAGAGGCGAGCTGGATGTGAATCAGATCCGGCATGATTACCGGCTGGAACACCGCGGCTTTTCCGGGGTGCCGCTAAAAGGCAGGCTGACTTTTCAGGAGGCGCTGCGTTTGGCCTTCCTCGAACGAGGCCGCATCATCGGTACCGGCAAATACAAGCCGCCGCCGTTGGGAGGATCCTTTAAAGGAGCCACCGTCGGAACCAGCCCCGCCTTCGGTTGCAGCGCGCAGGTCGCCGAAGTGACCGTAGATATGGAAACCGGCGAGGTTACCGTCAACAAAGTCGTCGGCGCGCACGACTGCGGTTTCGCCATCAATCGCACCATGGTCGAAGGTCAGATGCAGGGCTCCATCATGATGGGCCTGGGCCAAGCTCTGATGGAAGAGATCATATACGACGAGTGCGGCCGGATCATCAACGCGAATCTGGCGGAATACAAAATTCCCACGTCGCTGGACGTCCCGCCGTTGCAGGCCATCATCGTCGAAAGCGGCGAACCTCACGGGCCTTTCGGCGCCAAAGAGGTCGGCGAAGGCGCCATCCTGCCCACCATCCCCGCCATCCTGAATGCCATCTACGACGCCACCGGCGTCCGCATTGACGAACTGCCTATCACGCCGGAACGCATCCGCACGGCATTACGAAAGGCGGGGAAATAATAATCACTCATAATCCCCCTAAATCCCCCTTTATCAAAGAGGGACTTCTCTTGTCCCCCCTTTCCTAAAGAGACCTTTGAAATATTGCATTTGGACAACAACGCTGTCACTCCCGCGAAAGCGGGAGTCCATAACAATTAATCATTTACCTGGATTCCCGCTTGCGCGGGAATGACATCAAAGCGAATATTTCAAAGAACTCTTTCCTAAAGGGGGGAGGGGGGATTAGGAAACATCTTCACCCCAGAATCCCCTTGATTTCCCCGGCTTTTTTCCTTATTCTCATACACGATCCGTAGTCGCGGTCGTCGAGCGAAGCCCCCCTTCGGGGCCCGACCGCGACATGATGTTAAAATCGCTCCTCTTGCATATAATTGTTGTAGGGGCGCACTGCGTGCGCCCCCTAATTGGACGAGTGAACTACCATGCGTCTCTACGAATTCGAAGGCAAACAGCTCTTCGCCGAAGCCAAAATCCCCACGCCGCCGGGCAAAGTTGCCTCGTCGGCAGTTGAAGCCGCCAAAGCCGCCGCCGAAATTGGTCTCCCGGTCGTTTTGAAATCCCAAGTACTGACCGGCGGGCGAGGCAAGGCCGGGGGCATCCAATTCGCCGAAAATGAATCGGAGGCCAAAGCTAAGGCCGAGCAGCTTTTCAAGCTGACGATCAAGGGATTTCCGGTCGAGAAACTCCTGGTCGAGAAGAAACTAAAGGCCAAGCGGGAATTCTATTTGGGGGTGACGATTGACCGCACCAAATATCAGTGGACGGTGATCGGATCATCCGCCGGAGGGATGGATATCGAAGAGGTGGCCGCCAAACATCCCGACAAGATCGCCCGCGTTAATCTCGACGCCGACGCTGTCATGTACGGCTACCAGGGCCATGAACTGGCCAAAGCGCTGGGCCTTTCCGGTGATGCCATGAAAACTGTCGGCGATATCGCCTGCCGGCTGTTTCGCCTGTTCCGCAAGTGGGATTGCAAAATGGCGGAAATCAATCCGCTGGTGCAATTAGAGGATGGGACTTTCGTCGCCGCCGACAGCCGCATCTCCGTGGACGACGACGCGCTCTTCCGCCATCCGGAATTCAAGGAGCGCGGCATAGAGAAGCGCCACGAGGAAGGCGAGATGACCCCGCGCGAGCAGAAAGCCCGCGAATGGGACATCCCCTACCTCGATCTGGACGGCAATATCGGCATGTTCCCCGGCGGAGCCGGTTTCGGCATCATGGGCAACGATTTCATCCGCCATTTCGGCGGCCATCCCGCTAATTTCATGGATTCCGGCGGCGGCCCCACCCCCGAACGCTTGGCAAAGATGCTGGTGCTGCTGGATGAGAATCCGCAAGTGAAGGTCATCTTCGGAGCGCGTTTCGGCGGCATCTCCCGCTGCGACGACTTCGCCAAGGGCGTCATCATGTTCTTGAAGGAGCACGGCCTCTCCAAGCCCATGGTCATGCGCATGACCGGCAATGAATGGCAGGAGGGTGTCCGCCTCTTCCAGGAAGCCAAAACCGCTAACCCGGAGCTCTTCGAAAGGATCGAAGCGCATGGCATAGAGACGCCGATTGAGGAGATTGCGAAGAAGGCGGTGGAGCTGGCGAAGAGCAATTAGCGAAGGTCATCGCATCTGAGCAGCATAAGACAAAGAGCCGACCCTTTGGAGGGTCGGCTCTTTCCACTTGATGAAGCGGATCTAGCTTTCCAAATATCTCTCCGCATCCAGCGCCGCCATGCAGCCCGATCCGGCAGCGGATACCGCCTGCCGATAGACATGATCCTGCACATCGCCCGCCGCGAAGACTCCCGGCACGCTGGTGCGCGTGGACTTATTCTGAGTGATGATGTAGCCCTCCGCGTTCATCTCCAATTGTCCTTTGAAAACACTCGAATTGGGCACATGGCCGATGGCCAGAAATACCCCTTCCAGCGGCAAAATGGATTTAGCACCATCACGAACATCCTTCAGGCGCACGCCGGTCACATGCGGAGGATTGTCTTCGCCCAAGATCTCGTCAATGACCGAGTGCAGGATGAACTTTATCTTGGAATTGCGCTGCGCCCGTTCCTGCATCACCTTGGAAGCGCGGAATTCGCCCCGGCGATGGATGACATGCACCATGCTGGCGAATTTGGTCAGATAACAGGCCTCCTCCATGGCCGTATCGCCGCCGCCGACGATGCAGATCTCCTTTCCCTTGAAAAAGAAGCCGTCGCAGGTGGCGCAGGCGGAGACCCCATGGCCGCGGTATTTGCGCACGGATTCCAGCGGCAGCCAGCGCGCCAGCGCGCCGGTGGCGATGATCAAGGCATCGCACGTGTATTCGGCTTCATTGGCCTTCAGGTAGAAGGGGCGTTTCGATAGATCCGCTGCGATGATCTCGTCGAAAATGTATTGAGCGCCGAAGCGTTGCGCCTGCTGTTTGAAAATTTCGACCAGCTCCGGACCCTGAATCCCGTTGACAAAACCCGGGTAATTTTCGACTTCCGTGGTGATGGTGAGCTGACCTCCAGCCTGCAAGCCTTCTAAGACAATCGGTTCCAGATTATTTCGAGCGGCATAGATGGCGGCCGTGGATCCGGCCGGGCCCGAACCTAAAATGATAAGACGGTGATGTGTCGCCATTGAATTGGTTTCCTACTTCTTCCAGGGTATTTCTATTTTGAAAACTTTCAATTTGGCCTCGATTTCGCTTAATTCGAGCGTGGATTTAAATTCGTCTTTCTCTTTTTTGAGCAGTCCGAATTCGAGCGCCAGATCAATCGCCCTTTGGGAATTCCCGGATGCGCAGGCAGCAATCAATTGGATTTCCATGTCCGAGAGGCTCAGGCCCTTCAGACGATAATCCCGAAACGCCTCCCAGGTGATCGGGCACCAGCGCCGGACGATTTCCTCGCCAATAACCTGAGCGTATGCCCGAATTTCTTCCTGCGCCAGAATGTCTAACCGCAGCGCTAAGAAGTGCAGGAGATTGTGCAGGTCTATCTTCCAGTACGCCTCAGTGAAAGTGGAAAGCGGCAGATCCTTGCGCGCCTGTTCTCGCGCCACCCCGGCCTCTAAGCGCTCCTGATAGATGCGTCGGAGCAAGTCGTGAATCTGAGCCTCCGTCTGCGACAGCTTATGGCCTAATGCGGCATCAATCTGCCCTGCCGATCCCTGGCGGTTGTTGACGGCCTGTCCGCGCCAAGCGTCGGGCGGTGTCTTCTGCGCTGCGTCAATCGCCACCGAGTATCGCGTGGAATATTCGTTCACGTTGGCGGTGCGGTGCCGGATCCACTGCCGCCAGGTGTCCATCGGGACGCGCACATGCAGCTTGATCTCGCACATCTCAAAGGGCGATGTGTGCCGGTGGCGCATCAGGTAGCGGATCAGCTCCCGATCCTGCGAGACCTTTTTCGTCCCCTTGCCATAGGACACCCTCGCGGCCTGCACGATGGATTCATCCGAACCCATGTAATCCACGACCCGGACGAAGCCGTCATCCAGCACCTTAAAGGGCTGACCCAGGATGCCATCCAAATCGGGAACGCCGACGCGCTCCAATTTCGCTAATTCTTCCGGCATAATGCGCCTATTTCAGCAAAACCATCTTGCTGCCTGTAACGAAATCTCCAGCCACGATCCGGCAGATATAGATCCCCGATGGCAATTCGGAGCCGTCGAAAGTGATTTCGTGCGCTCCGGCTTCCTGCCAGCTATCAAGTAGGGGCGAGGCGTGCCTCGCCCCTATGTCGCGTCCAGCCAGATCGAAGATTCCCAAATGGACAAAACCGGCAACTGGCAATTGATATCGGATGACCGTCGCGGGATTAAAAGGATTGGGAGCGACGGACATGCTGAATCTTTCAAGCATCGCCTGCATTTGCACGATCTGCTCCTGGTAAGAGCTGGTCGTTGCGCTATTCAGAACCGTGACGCCATCCAAATCCATCCCCGCAAAGCGCAAATTCGGACTGGAGCCCGATGCGTCCACGATCTTCAGGTAACGCGTAGAATTGACGCCGGCCGTTGCCAAATCAAACGAAGCCGTGCCGGTCGCCGTTCCCAACAGGGCATTCTGAACGTAGGCATTGCCGGCGTACACTCGATAGGTTTCGGGCGTCGGATCTTGCGAGAAGATCGCTTCGGTGACCGTGAAATCGTTGCCCGCTCCGTTGACGATTTCGTGCCCTTCGCCCATGTCCAGAACGATGAAACCGTTCGAACCTATGGAGCAGGGAATCCCATCCGGCGCGCGGAGCGCAGAGGCGGGCTGGGTCGAATTGTTGTGCGCGTTGTTCGGATCTTCCTGATTGACCGATGTAACCATGAAGGCATATTCTCCGCCGCCGGGCTGGAGCTCGATGTCGAATTCGCCGGGCGCACCGAAGACAACATTCACTCGGCTGACGGTCTGCGGAATATAGCCATTCGCCCAAATCTGGAGATTGTAGATCCCCGGTAGAACCAGCCGGTGCAAGTCGCCGAGTTCGGGGTCGGTGTAGGCCGGTATGGAGCTGCCCGAGATCCATACTGCCGCGAGAATCGCCTGACCCGTTGAGGAGTCCGTGACGGTTCCATGAAGCCCCTGTCCGGCCAGATCGCAGAAGAAATTCATCCCCGCCTGGTTTCGCGCAAACGTCTGATTGACCGAGGAGGAGGAATTGCTCACTTCTACCGTGTAGCAGAGTCCTCCCAAACTGCCGTAAACGAAATCCAGCGTTTCCCCGTGAGTCTCGTAGTCATCCCAGGAATTCTCGAAGGCGTAGGAGGCCGCCTGCGCATACCTTTGACCCACCCGAAATATGACGTTGTGATCCGGCGCCGGATTTGGGCTATAGCCCCATTGGTAAAAGACTACGTCGCCGGAGCAATGAAAGGTGGTCGAAAGGCTGATATTGTTCTCGAGGCAAAATTCCCGCACCGTCCGAGTCTCCACCTCTCCGAAAGGCGCATCGCTCCCCCCCCAGCCGTCCCATTGATAGCCAAAGTCCCGATTAAGATCCACATTATTCATATTATTGCGAATCCCGTGCACTCGCCCATCCGGATTGATCAGGGGAACGCACCAGATCTCGTTATTGTCCACGCGCGCCGCGACCGCGGGATTGATGCTGTAATTGTCCAGCAGGTAAAGGGCGTACAGGTAGGGCATCTCGCCGCCGCCATATTCATTGCCGTGGATATTCCCCCAGAAAGCCAGCTCCGGCTCGTCCTCTTCGACCGCCACATTGTCGCTGATCTTCATGGCGAAGAGTTCGCGGTTTTCGATGGAATAACCCAGGACTACCACTTGGGCAATAGCGGGGTGAGCGGCGGCATAAGTATAGAAGGCGCTGCGCATCTGGTCATAGGTGTGAAATTCATCCGTTTCATCCCATCGCCGCCGGGCCGCCTCTTCCTCCGCCGCGCTGGCAAAAAGCAGAACCGGCTCGATTCCTTGTCGCCGCAATCTCAGCACTTCTGCAGGAGTCAGTTCGGCGATGTAATCGCCGCCCAGACTGCCGTGGCGCACCGTCGCCTTCATCTCGATCAGCGCTTCCCGCGCACTCTGCGGCAGAGAGTAGATGCCGCGATCCTGCGCCGTCGCAACGCAGGCCAATAGCAAAGTTGCCCAGAGCAAACCGATAGCCTTTTTCATCATCCATCTCCTCAAGCTTAAACGTGCGTGCGAAAGGGGGGATTTGAACCCCCACGCCCCTTTCGGGACACTGGATCCTAAGTCCAGGGCGTCTGCCAATTCCGCCACTTTCGCCCTAAACACATAATATACTAAATTGCCGGCAATTTGTCAAGGGGAATCCGCCCCGAGCCGCGAAAATCGCGGAAGCGCAGAATGTGAAGATGCCCCAGTTTCCTGTTGATTAAGCCCTGAATTCTTACTAACTTAATGCCCAATTTTGAGGGATTGGCTACTCATCGCAAAATTTGGTAGATATGGAGTTTAGCCCCAAACCAAACGGGCTGCGCCGAATAAAAAACCTCGTTATTGGAAAATCGCGCAGCCTTCAGGATAGGTCTCTTTTCCACAAGCTCTCCTTGGTGGCCTTTTTCGCCTGGGTGGGTTTGGGCGCGGACGGCCTCTCTTCTTCTTGCTATGGTCCCGCCGAGGCCTTCCTCACCCTCGGTGATTATCATTTCCTCGGAATTTTTGTAGCTCTGGGCACGGCCTTCACCATTATGGTGATCAGCATGAGCTACTCCCAGACGATAGAGCTTTTCCCTTCCGGTGGCGGCGGGTATCTGGTGGCCAGCAAACTCCATTCGCCTTTTGTTGGCATGATCTCCGGCTGCGCGCTGCTAATTGACTATGTCCTGACCATCAGCGTTTCCATTGCCAGTGGCTCTGACGCCATGTTCAGCTTCCTGCCTCTGGCGTGGCAACCCTTCAAGTTGCCCGTCGCCCTGCTGGGGGTGATGCTCCTCATGTTGCTGAACCTACGAGGGGTGAAGGAGTCCATCCTCATTCTGGCTCCCATCTTCGTCACCTTCGTGTGTACGCATCTATTCGTGATTGCGTACTCATTAATGGCAAACTTCTATGATGTCGCCAATCTCGTTCCCGAGACTGTGGAGAATGTCAGTCTGGCTGGATCGCAGCTCGGTATATTCGGGGTGTTCTTGTTAATCATGCGCGCCTACGGCATGGGCGCGGGGACATTTACAGGTATTGAGGCCGTCAGCAACGGGCTTCCCATTCTCCGCGAACCGCGCGTCCGGACGGGGAAACGAACCATGCGCCTAATGGCGACGTCTTTGGCCGTGACCGTTTTAGGCCTGATGATCGCTTTTTTTCTGTATCAGGTTTCATCTGAGCCGGGCAAGACCCTCAATGCCGTGCTATTCGATCGCGTAACGGCCAACTGGGGCGAATATGGTTATTGGTTTGTCTTCATCGCCCTTTTGTCCGAGGCGGCCCTCCTCTTCGTGGCCGCTCAGGCCGGTTTCATAGACGGCCCCCGCATCCTCGCCAATATGGCTCTGGATCGCTGGATGCCCACCAAATTCTCCCTCCTGAGTGATCGCTTTGTAACCAAGAATGGCATTTTTATTATGGGGCTGGCGGCGCTGTCGGTCATTTTCTTCACGCACGGTCAGGTGGAATTGCTGATTATTCTCTATAGCATCAATGTCTTTATCACTTTCATCCTGACCGAATCCGGAATGGTGCGCCATTGGTGGCAGGTCCGTCATGACGAACCGCGCTGGTTTCGCAAGCTGTCTGTCAATGGGATATCCCTGATTCTGGATATTTTCATCTTGGGCACGATTGTCGTGGTCAAATTTCACGAGGGCGGTTGGATTACGCTGCTGATCACGGGGACACTCATTGCGCTGGTTGTCGGCATTCGGCGGCATTACAATCGAACTTATGGACTGTTACATAAGCTGGATGATCTTGTGGTTGCGGCCGATAGTGAGCCTCAGAAAGATATTCGGGGCAGGGGCGAAGCTATTGTCTTAGATCCTCAAGCCAAGACGGCCGTGCTCTTTGTCAACGGCTACAACGGGCTGGGTCTGCACGTTTTGTTTGCTGTGCAGCGTCTCTTCGAGGGCGATTTCAAGAATTTTGTTTTCGTCCAGGTCGGCATTGTGGACGCCGGCAATTTCAAGGGCGCAGCGGAAATCGAGCGCCTGAAAGAGCACATTTCGCAGGAGGTCAACCGCTATGTCCAATATATGCAGCGGCAGGGCTACGGTTCGGAAGGGTATACAGCCATCGGCATTGATGTAGTGGATGAAACGATGAAACTGGCTCCGCAGATCATGGCCAAGTATCCTCGAGCGGTTTTCTTCGGCGGGCAATTGGCCTTTTTGGAAGAGACCTTCTTAACTCGCCTGCTGCACAACAACATCGTCTTTGCCGTGCAGCGAAAATTCTATCACTACGGCCTCCCCTTCTTCATTCTGCCCATACGCGTTTCATGAACTTCCCATCGAGGACGGTGATAGTTGTCTGCCCATGACTCTGGATGGAACTTCAATCTAAATCAAGCTGGCCACGGCGGCTAAAAAACCTGCTGATCGGCGGATCCCGCAGCCTGCACGATAGGGGACTCTTCCATCGGCTCTCTTTGATTGCCTTCTTCGCCTGGGTGGGCCTGGGGGCGGACGGACTTTCCTCGTCCTGCTATGGCCCGGAAGAAGCGTTCAAGGCGCTGGGCAGCCACCATTATCTCGCCCTGTTCGTCGCGCTGGGGACCGCGTTGACCATCTTTGTCATTTGTGGCAGCTATTCTCAGATCGTCGAACTATTTCCGTCCGGAGGCGGCGGATATCTGGTCGCCAGCAAACTCCTGGGGTCGGGCTTCGGCATGGTGGCCGGATGTGCTCTGCTGATTGATTACGTTTTGACGATCACAATTTCCATCGCCAGCGGCGCCGACGCCCTTTTCAGTTTCTTCCCCATCCAGTATCAGCCTCTGAAACTTCCCTTCGCTATCTGCGGCGTGATGCTTCTGACGTTGATGAACTTGCGCGGCGTCAAGGAATCGGTCTTGCCCCTGGTACCCATCTTTCTGATTTTCGTAGTGACGCACCTATTTGGCTTGGTCTACGCGCATGTAGACCATCTCCTCAATTTTTCTCAGGTGGCCACCGGGACAATTCGGGACGTGCGCAGCAGCTACAGCGAGCTGGGCTTATTCGCCATGATCTTGTTGATGCTGCGCGCCTACAGCATGGGAGCGGGAACTTATACCGGAATCGAGGCTGTCTCGAACGGCATGCCCATACTGCGCGAACCAAGAGTACAGACGGCCAAGCGCACGATGCTATATATGGCGACATCGCTGGCCATCACCGTTCTGGGGCTGATGTTCGCTTACCTCTTGTACGGCGTCGAGCATTTGCCGGGCAAGACGCTCAATGCCGTCCTTTTTGAGCAAATCACGGCCGATTGGGGGCGCTGGGGCGGTCTGTTCGTGTTGATCGCTCTAATATCAGAAGCCGCTATCCTCTTCGTCGCCGCCCAGGGCGGATTTTTGACGGGTCCTCGAGTCCTCGCCAACATGGCGTTGGATCGCTGGATGCCTTCGCGCTTCTCCATGCTTTCCGATCGGTTCGTCACCCAGAATGGCATCTTGGTTATGGGCGTTGCAGCGCTCCTCATGATGTTGCTTACACGCGGTTCCGTGGCTTTTCTGGTGGTGCTCTATAGTATCAACGTCTTCATCACTTTTGTCCTCTCGCAGCTCGGCATGGTAAAACACTGGTGGACATCGCGCGGTCGTGAGCTGAAGTGGGGCCGCAAATTGACCGTAAACGGAATCGGCCTAATTCTCTGCGCCTTCATCTTGATTTCGGTGACGATCATCAAATTCCATGAAGGTGGATGGATTACTCTTCTCATCACCGGATTGCTGGTCTTGGTCGTGGTTGCCGTAAAGCGGCATTATGGCCAGACCTACCAGTTGCTGAATAAGCTGGACAGCCTGGTGGCGGCGGCGGAAAAAGAGACCGGGGACGCTTCAGCCGGTTTGGTCGCCGTGCAATCATCCGGCGGAGCCTTCGATCCCAAGGCCAAGACCGCCGTCCTCTTCGTCAACGGCTTCAATGGATTGGGATTGCACACGCTTTTCAATATCATTCGGCTATTCGGAGGCACATTTAGGAATTTCATCTTCGTGCAAATCGGCGTTATTGATGCCGGCAATTTCAAAGGGGCCGAAGAAGTGGAGCGTCTCGAGGCTTACTCAAAGGATCAGGTTAAGCGCTACGTTGCCTACATGCAGCAACACGGCTACTATGCTGAAGGCCGCTCCGCGGTGGGGATTGATGTCGTCGAGGAGGTGACCAAGATGGCCCCGCAAATTCTCGAGCGTTTCCCGCAGGCTGTCTTCTTCGGAGGTCAGTTGGTCTTTCCGGAAGATACCTTTCTAACGCGCCTATTGCACAATAATATCGTCTTCGCCGTGCAGAGAAAATTCTATCATAGCGGGATACCATTTGTGATTTTGCCGATCCGGGTGTAATCCGGTCTTTCGATTTGCCGTCGAGGATGGGGATCGGACGAAATGAGGAATTCCATCAAATTAAAGGGAGCGGATCCGCGATCCGCCCCCTTGTACTTTCCAAGACCTTTACAGCATGCGATTGACCGCCTCCATAATTCTCTCTGAAGAAAAGGGCTTCTTAATGAATAACTTGGCGCCGCAGTTCAAGGCCTCCTCGGCCTGCTTGCGGTAGGGCGCCCCCGTGATCACGATAATCCTCGAATCCGGTTTGCGCCGTATGATCTCCCGCGTGGCCTCAATGCCCGTAACATGCGGCATCAAAATATCCATGATGATCACGTCATAGTCGGAGTCCGACGCGAGCTGGACACCCTGCAGGCCGTCATAGGCGGTGTCCACGTTCCAGCCCTCCAACCGAAAAAGCTCAGCCAGATAACTGCAGATATTTTCCTCGTCATCTACAACCAGCATGCGGTGATCCAATTTGCCCTCCGAATGGATTACCAGTAAAAGCCAAAGGAGTCCGTCACTCTGCTTATAAAATTAAGCGATTCATCGCCAAAAAGGATTGATGGGGGGCACAATTATCGAAAATCTTACCCCGGTTCCTGCAAAGTGCCAGCCACTAATTATAAGATCTTGAAATATAGTAAGTTGAGATTTATTGCGGTCGCTTTTTTCGCCTGTCTACCCACCTTAAAACAGGCGAAGAGTATCTCAATATGCAATTTTTGCACTCTATGGCTGAATCACTTCCAACCTTTGATTTAGCCATACCCGTTTGAGCCTCATTTTTCTGCCCCCGGGTAACCGGATTTCCACATTCGCCAGATTTGATTTTGCCCCTAATCCAAAATGGACGACATTGGAATGCTGTGAGGTCGTGCCTTTGCCGCCGTGAATTTCCCGCACTTGTGAGGTTTTTCCCTGTCTCAGTGTCACCCTCGAGCCATAACCGCTGCCGGGAACTTGCAGATCCAATTCGAGCCAATTGTTCTGGCTGCCCAGATTGCGATAAAGCTTGACTCCCTCCGATGATCCCAAAGCCAGATCCAGATCGCCGTCACGATCGAAATCGCTGAACGCGCATCCCCAGGCATTCTTGGTTCGCACCCCCGAAAGAAAGGTGACATCCCTGAAGCGTTCCTCTGGAAGTTCATTTAGGTAAAGGAACGACGGACGGTCGGGATAGATGCAGGTGAGGTAGAGATCCAAATCGCCATCGTTATCCACGTCGCCCCAGGCGGGATCCGAATGAGTCTCCTGGTACTTGATTCCCCACTTGGCCCGAACGTCCCGGAAAAGGCCATCCTGACGCAGACGGTTTTCATAGAGCTGAGTGCGGTTCGAGAATTCGATGTATCGGGGATGCGCCAGGTTGGCCGTGATCAGATCGAGATCGCCGTCATTATCAAAATCGCCCCACTCGGATCCGATGGTGTGCCCCCACCAGCCGTCTCTCTCTTTTCCCGCCACCCCATAAAAGCAAGCTCTGTCTTCCACCGAATTGCCGGCATTATTCTCCCAGAGGAAATTTTCCTGCAGGCGATAGTTGGAGACGTATATGTCTTGATCACCATCGCCGTCGAAATCTCCCCAATTGACGCCGCGCCCGCAGAGGTTCTCACCAAACGGCGGGACGAGGCCGCTATCAGGGCCCAACTGCAGGAATTGAATTCCGTTTGGTCGCTCAACATCCGGCAAATTGAGATATAGATAATCCGGAGTGCCCTTGCCTAAGTCGGCGCCGGAGAGTTCATAATTGGCGACATACAGATCAGGTCTTCCATCGCCCTGCAAATCCCCCCAGGCCGCCCCTTCCGTGGAGAAACTATCCGCGACAACTGGGCCGATTTCCTCCGCCTCTTCAAATCGAGGCCAACCTCGCTCGTCATTGCCAATGTTCAAATAGATCCGATCAGCGGCTGCTCCCTGCCCGTTGGCCGCACAAAAGAGATCCAGATCATCATCCAGGTCAATATCCGCCCACACCCCTCCGGTAACCCCCGCCCCGCTCAAACCGCTCGAGTCGGTGATCTCAAAGAGCCGCTCTCCGCGATAATTGAGAAAAAGCCGCCAGCCGTCCATTAAGAGATCATCCCAGCCATCGCCATTGGCGTCGCCCCAGGCCACTCGGGAGGCGTTGCAGCCTTTCAATCCCAGGCTGTCGGTCGCCTCCGAAAAAACGGGTCCCGAATAGTTATGGCGTAAGCGAGCCAGCGAACGATAATCGGGCGCCTTTTCCGCCAAATGGGCTTCGAACAATCGCCGCGCCGCCGAGTCGGCCTTGCTGATCCACTCACCTCGCGCATCCCCTTCAATCAGCGCCTCGATATATTGATCAAAAGCCTGCTCATCGCGCGCTTCTTGCTCCTCTATAACGCCCAAATAATAGAGGAATGGCGCCGTTGTTCCCTCATCATCGGCTCCGAACCCGCTATGTCGGTGCCCATCTTCCAGCCAGAGTTTTGCCTCCGTCAACCGATCCAGTGCGATTAGAGCGCGCGCCATGTTCAATCGGGTCGCCGCGTAGAGGTTTTTGCCTTCCAACATGCGCTGCTCGACGTGTTTGAGCGGCTTGCCGCGCCAACCGCGGCAGAGTTCCACCGCTCGCCGCGCCATGGGGAGCAGGCTATCGGCCGCCGCGCCCTGGTCAAGGGCAAAGCGAACCGACCGCTCGTAAGGTCTGGGACTATTGGGCTCTTCCGCCGTCCAGGTGGCAAGAGCATCCCGCATTTCCGGCATGCGGCCGGTCTGGCTTAGGGCTTGAACCAGATAAAGCCAGGCCGTTTCCCGGAAATCACTTGCCGGAAACTCTTCGAGGAATTTTTGGACATAGGCGATCCGACCGGTAGTGTCATTCCAAATGGGATAGAGGCCATCAAAGAAGATCTCCGAAATGATCTCATACCCCGTGGGGGTGTCCGGATATTGGTTCACGATCCGATCCGTCAGCTCCCGGATCAGCAGGCTGTCTTCAATCGCCAGAGCGCCCGCCCGCGCAGCGGCCAGCGTTTCCCAGTCCCAGATATAGGTCTCCAAAAAGTCGCCGATACCCCGCCGCACTGCTTGACAAGCCGCCCGCTGCATGACCGAATCGCCTTCGGCCAACCGAATGGTGCTCTGCCAGCGCCGTGAAAACGCCTCGCGCCTTTGCGGAGCCACCGTAGCAACGACATAGTACCAATCCACCGCCAGCGGCCATTGTCTGGCCTTATAGTAGGTCTCTGCCGTCTCCCAGGTCGCCTCCTCGTGCAGTGGATCAATTTCCAGTGCCTGGCCAAATTGGGCCAGGGCTTGATCGTAGAGCCGGCGCTCGCGAAGACTCCTGCCGCTATCCAGCAAGGATTGAATTTTAACTTCCTGATCCCCGCGGCGAAAGAGGCGCGTCAAGTCTATTCCAGCGGATAAGTTGGTCAGGCTGAGGATCAGAACGAGGGAGGCGAAACAGTGAAGAAAATAACGGGATTTCCGGAAGTTTTCTGACATAGATTATCCCCGTTGCGCGAAGTAATCTGCGAGGATCTGGGGATGGTCAAAGGCCATATCGGCAGGCAGATTGGATTCAGTGAAGATTGCGATATCCTCGGCGTCATCCCCGGCGTGAGGCGTCCCCATCCCTGCGGCGGTGAAGACTGTGCTGATGGTGTGAACGCGCGGGTCGCGCCGCGGATCGGAATAGACCCGAAAAAGGCGCAGATTGGCAAGCTCCAGTCCGGTTTCTTCCCGCGCTTCCCGCCGTGCCGCCTCCTCGACCGTCTCCCCGTAGTCCACAAAGCCTCCCGGGATGGCCCACCCGTGCGGGGCGTTTCTGCGCTTGATCAGGACGATCCCGCCGCCCGTTCTGATGATGAAATCCACCACCGGCTTGGGATTATCGTGGATGGGAAACTCCTGGCCGCAGTGTGGGCATTTTATCGGGCGCTGGGCCATTATGGCAGGCTCCCATGAAACGCCCTAAATATAGTCCGATTTAGGAAAGGATCAAGGCTTTTCTCGGCATTCCCACTTGTCCCAAATTAACAAGGGGCGCATCCGACTGGGCACCTCAACCATCCGTTGACGGACGGGGGATAGACGTGGGGCGGATTACATTTGCGACCGCCATTACCGGATGTCCGCCGTTTCTTGCGTCAGGCTCCCGCACGAAATAGGATTTGCGGCGACAGATTTGTCAGAGGATCAACCGAAAGAAAATTTAACCGCAAAGGGCGCAAAGGAAGCGCAAAGGGCGCAAAGAGAATAGAATCCAGAAGGATAGGGTAACAGGGGTGTTATGGCCAGGATTTAAGGCGGAAAGGAGGCTTCTTGAATATAATATACAACGATTCTCTGGGAAAAGCAAGCAATTTTTAGGGAATTTTGGGTAGGGGGGAGTTATTATGCCGTGCCGTCGGGACTTACGTCCTGACGGCCTGTATTTGGGCGGTAGGAGGTAACTCCTGCCGCCACGGGAAAGGCGCAAAGGCGCAAAGGGGGATGGGGGAGGGCCGATGCTTTGGCAGCGGGTGAAGTCTATTTACGATAAACCCGACCCTGAAGGGTCGGGCCACCCAGTCATTTGCGCCCCTGTTTTAGTTTTGCGAAATGCGAACGATTTCCCTTGACTTTGAGGTGGGGGAGGCGTATATTTGCAGATGAAGTTGCCTGAACCATAAAATTAAGGCTTGGAGGCTGAAATGCGAAGGGAAGTGCTCTATTTCATACTCATCGCACATAGCTTTCTTTTCTGCGCCTGTGCGACATTTCCAAGGCAGGGAGAACCAGCTCAGAAAAGCAATCTCACCCCTGCGACAGTCAAATACCAGATTTTGAAAGGAAAAACCTCCCAAGCGGAGGTTTTGCAGCTCCTTGGCTCCCCAAACATCATTACAAAGAATCGAGACAATGATGAAGTTTGGAATTATAATCGAATGTCATTCGAATACATGGATGGCTCAGACGGCGGTGGTTTCATTTTTTGGGGGGGAAGCCGAGCCATGAGCACCGCAACAACAAAATCATTTGACTTGATTATTACCTTCGACGAAAACGATATCGTCAAAGAATACAGTATGATCGCGGCGTCATTTTAAAAGGAGGCGAAAATGACCAGACTAAAAAATCTATCCATCGGATTCTGTGCTGCATTGGTTATCGGCTGCGCGGCTGGGCCTAGACTTAGCCCTATGCAAATAAGGCAAATAACTACAAAGATGATGACCGGGTCATATGAGAATGTTTATCGAGCCTGTCTGACGGTCTTCCAGGATCAGGGCTACATAATTAAGCAGACGGATATGGATGCCGGTTTGATAGTGGCAAACGTTGATCGATCAACTTCCGGAGGTTCCCAACTGGCACAGGCATTATTCTTTGGTTACGTTGCCGACAAAGGATCTGAAGTTGAGGTGAGCTGTATGGTCAATAAATTGAGCGAGACGAATTCCGAGGTCAGGATAAATATCCAAGAAGTGAGGTATGGACAGTCTTCGGTGTGGAGCGGCACAGGCAAGCAAAAATCAAAGACGATTTACGACACCAAATTATACAATAATTTGTTCAATCAAATCCAAGTGGAAGTTAAGCGCCGCGAGGCAATTAATCAATAGGACCTATCAATGAGACTATCCAATTGATCAAAATTCTTAGAAAACCACGAAGAAGAATTCGCATAGGGAAACCGCGCGCCCAGCGGGACACGATAAAAATAGCCCGGCCCAAAAGAGGGAGACGCCGCTTAATCAGAGTAATGAGAGGAGTAAATTTTATGGCCAAGAACGACCGAATCTTTATCAGCTTCGCCGCCGAGGATTCGTCATACCGCGATATGCTCGTCGGTCAAGCAAAAAACAGCAAATCACCTTTCTCCTTTACCGATATGTCAGTAAAGGAACCGTTCGATGAGAAGTGGAAGACGAACTGTCGTTCAAAAATCAAGGGCTGTGACGGAATGATTGCGCTGCTTAGCCGGAAGACATGGTATGCCGACGGTGCGCGCTGGGAAATGCAGTGTGCAATTGATGAGGGAATACCTCTAATCGGTGTTCATATCCACTCGGATGACAAGGGCGCAATTCCCACCGAACTGAGCGGTAAAAGGATTATCGAATGGACGTGGGATGGAATAAAAAGGTTTTTGGATTCCCTATGAACGACATCCATATCGCGTTGCACAAAGCACCAAGCGAACATTACGGAGTCAATTACCAATCACACCTACTTGAGCAGTACAAACTCTGTGTCGAAATGGCGGACCGCGTTAGCCAGCGACGACAGTCCGCCAATAACTTTTTTCTAAGTGTGCATACTGGACTGCTTGCACTCCTTGGCATCATTATTGAGAGGGGGCAACCGCCATTCTCATTGGGCCTGGTTCTTCTTATTTCCGTACCAGCGCTTGTTCTTGTTTTCTGCTGGTATAGGCTAATTCGTTCTTACAGAGACCTTAATACAGGCAAATTTAAGGTAATTCACGCAATGGAAGAGCAGTTGCCAACTGCGCCTTTTGAAGCTGAATGGAAAGCCGTTGGTGAGGGCAAAGATAGAAAGCTATATTTGCCCTTTACCCATATAGAGTGTTTAACTCCCTGGATTTTTGCAGTAATTCATTTTTTATTCGCCGCATGGGTAATCTACTTGTTGTTAACCGATTGCTAGCATTCCTGATAAATATTCAATAGAAAGGAAGCAGAATATGCCTTGGAAGTTGCGCAAAAAATCGCCTGGGCCGCTTAGTCCGCCGAAGATTCCCAAACCTCCGGAACCACCTAAACCCCCCAGCCCGCCAAAACCGCCTGCTCCGCCGCGTCCACCTAAACCTCCGGCGCCGCCAGGCTACGAATATTACTGGAGCGATAAATAATTCTATCATAGAATGGAGTACCCATGCCAGCAAAGAAAAATTACCATGTAGTTCCTTCTGGACCCGACTGGAAAGTCAAGAGTGAAAGAAACGAGAAAGCCGATTCGGTACATGACACTCAGAAAGATGCCATTGAGCGTGCCAAGGAATTAGCGCAGAAAAGCCATGGTGAGGTTGTAATCCATAGGGCGGACGGGACGATCAGAGACAAAGACAGCTATGGAAATGATCCCAATCCCCCAAAGGATACGAAACACTAAACGATAGTTGCCCCGCCGCCCCATCCACCGCGGCTGGCTAGCCCAGTCCGTTTCTTACTGCCTACTGCCTGCCCCCTCGGAGTCTGCCCCCCAAATCCCTAATCCCTAGTCCATAATCCCTTTTTCCCTCTGCGCCTCTGCGTCTCTGCGCGAAACTTTTTGTTGCCGACTTCTCGTCACTTGGGCGAGTTCTCTTCCCGATTGAGCGCCGAGTTCTCGCCCCGTCCGCCGCGGCGGATCGAGTTCTCGCCTTTTTCAACTTCTCGCCCTTGCATGCCGCGCCCCTACATTCTACCCCCCTTTCGTAAAGGGGGGCTGGGGGGGATTATAACGGATTGGACAAAAAGGGGCGCGGTGACCGCACCCCTTACTCAAAATTCCATTAGCTGGGCCGGATCGCGCCACGAAGTGGTCCCTTCGGGAAAGCATCCGGCGAAAAGAGTAGCGACAGCTACTTCACCAGCACCATCTTCCCGGTGGCGGCGTAGCTGTCCGCCTGCAAGCGGTAGAGATAGATTCCCGATGACAGACCTTGCCCATTGAAGATGGCCTCATGCGTGCCGGCCTCTCTCCAACCATCCACCAAAGTCGCCGCCTGGCGGCCCGAAATGTCGTAGATTTTCAAGCTGACATGGCCGGCGACCGGCAGTTGGAAAGAAAGAACCGTGGCGGGATTGAACGGATTGGGATGAGCGGGTTCCAGGTTGTATTCGTCGGGAATCACCGCGGCGCTCGCGGAGGCCTCCTCCCAGGGTTCGCCGTAATTGTTCCAATCTTGAATGCGCCCCGCATTGTCCACGCCGCTCTTGCTGAATGGGAAGCTAGACTCATCCCAGATGGCGAAGGGGTAGATCCCCACATAGCCTCGGAACTGGTAATTTCCCGCCGGAGAGCTGCCTGGAATGTTCTGTGTGCGCGTGCGCTGCAGCACGGATCCAGGATTCAACGCGACAATGATCGGCCCCAGGACCGGTCCCATCACCGAACCGCCGGGCTGCAGAATATCAGACCAGATTTCCCCGGTCGCTGCCCCCGTGCCCATGTTCTGAACGGCCACTTCGTAACTGAAGGAGCCGCCTCCCGGCGGGATGACAATGGGGCCGCCGATGGCGGTGAGTGTGATCTGTAGGTCTGGCACCTGGTACTCAAACGACCGCGTGGTGAAGAAGTAAGCCCGGCCATCCTGCAGGTGAGCCGCCGCCGAGTCGTGGTATTGGGCCGTATAGACAATCTCCATCCCACCGGATTGCTCAGGATTCTCGATGCCCACGGTGGAGTATTGATTATCGTAGTATTGGCCGACGACTTCAACGATGTGGCTATATTGAAACAGGATCTCGCCGTCTCCCGTGGGAGTTGGGTAGTAGGCCGGATCGAAGAGGATCACCTCGAAGGTCTCAAAGGTCGAAGTGGATCCCCAATTGGGCATGCGCGACCATTCGACGATGACCCGATGATTGACCGTGTCGGCATAGGAACAGATGCGACCGTCACCGGTCGTTACCAGATCGTCCCAGAAGGGGGCTATCATGCCGTCCGGTCCGCTGGCCGCGGGGATGGGCCAGTTGCGAAAATCGGAGAAGGAGGCATTGGGGATGGTTGAAATCCAGCCGTTCGTGCACACCGTGATCGAGTCGGTTTGGATCCCGTAGTATTGAAACGTGAAGGGTAGAGGGATATTCAGCGACATGTCCTGATCTTCGCCATAATCGTAGAGCGGTAGCGTTGTCCCCGGACCGCCATATCGGGGATCTATCTCGATCCAGGAATAGGTGGGATGCAGGGGATAGTTGAGATCGGTATTGTCATAGCAATAGTAGCCGTATTCGTCCGGGCCCTGCGGATCGGAGCTGTTCTTCGTGTCGAGCTGCACGGTGAAAGTGTCAACCTGAACGATTCCATTATCGGTGGAGTATTCCATCCGCATGGGAGCCTCCCAACCCGCCGGCGCGCTGGCCGAAGCGATCAGGGTGAAGTGATCGGTCGTATTGTTTACCGAGGCGCCGGCCGCGATGGTTCCGTAGGTAGCCAGCGAATCCGTCAGGGTAATCCAGGCATCGAGTGAACGCAGTTTGGCCGTCACGCCCGTCGCGGCGTCGGAACCGAGATTGCGCGTAGTGATGATCATCTCAGCAGTCTCTCCGGGGGACAAAACACCGTCGCCGCCTACGGCGATCGCGCCGCTGGCTTCCAGGATCGGCGCCGATACCGCCAATTCCATGCCGCTCGTCCAGGAGCCTTGCACCGAAGTAATGGTCAAGTCGAAGTGGATGAGATGACCTTCCGGGGCATTCAGATTCACCCGAAAATCTATGTCGTCCAAACTTAATGAGGTTGCTCCCGGAGCGATATTGCCATAGGATTCCACCATGTCGCCGGGTCGGACGAGCGAATCCGTCGTTGCAGCAACCAGCCTGACGTCGCTGACGGTTGTGGAAGAACCGAAATTTTTCAGCATGATCGGTATTTCCACCGTCTCCCCGGGATTGATCAGTCCGTCATCGTCGCCCCGACTTTCGCCCAACGGGTCATCATCCACCGCCGAAGAGTAGAATCCAACCTGCGCGGCCTGCAGAACCAAATTCAGCGAATCCAGGACAGGCCTGCAATTCTCCTTGGTAATCGTTACCTTGACATTGCCGGCGGTTACCGGATCGAGAAGAAGGTGGGCAGATCCGTCAATTTGCGTCAACGCGGTGATTTGCATTTCGTTGGCCTTATAGGCGCAGACCAGCGCTCCCTCAACCGGTTGATTTAACGTATCCAACACGGTGACAGTGAGCTGATTTTCGCCGAAGTTGAGCTGATCGGGTATCTGCGCCGCGATGATGGCAATGGGGCCGGTCCACAGTTCCAATCCCGGATCGCCCGCCAGATTGTTCCAGAACGAGTAGCTGCTGACGAAGCCCGAATTGATGGTGATATAGGCGTTAAAGAGCTCCAACTTGCCGCGATTCAGCGCGTTTCCGGCTTCGTTGATATCCTCATCGAATATGCCATAATACGTGCCGACGTCCACGACGTTGTTGCAGCGAGTATTGGTGCCGGATGTGGCGGTGCCATAGCTGGCCACGGCGCCTTGTCCGGTTGTCGGCGTTCCGGCGATGGCAAAGGCCTCAGCGCGCGATTCGCCCGAGAATCCTCCGGTTCCGCAAGTCGGAATGGTCACGAACGGCAGCATAAAACCGTTGTTCAGGGCGTAGGTGTTATAATTCTGCCAGCCGCTCATGCCCAAATAGCCGCGGTAGTTGAAGTATCCAACGCCGCCGTTAATGGCGTTGGAGACCACCGTGACGACGGATCCCCCCATGGTGTACCACAAGGTATCTATGCGAGTAAATCCATGCTGAATCATCCTGGTCTTTATCCAACGTTTGGTCTGGATGGTCGAGATACCCGAGGTGCCTTCGCTGGCTATCAGCACCCCCTGATGAAACCAATCATCATGAAAAGTGTAGGGCTGTTTTTCATACCAGATGACCTTGTTCAGGAGAGTGGCTGCCTCGGTCATATTGCCTGCCGGCATGCGGCCCACGGCCACATCGGCCAGAAGGTCGCTTCCGTCAAGTTGGGAATAAGGATGATCGCCCACATAAGAATCCCACCCCGGCAGGGCGTAATCTCCATCCGAATCGCCCACCAACAGGATAAATTCCGGCGCGGGATCCCAGGTGTTATAGGCGCTCTGGATCATGTTTTTGATCGTCGTATTGCTGGCCCCCGCTGTGAATGTTTGCAGCACGACCGTGTGCCCCTTGCGGCGCTTCCAATCCACGAACTGATTATTGATCGCATTAACGAGGGCATTGTCGTTTTCGCAGATGACCAGATAAGAGCCGGTCAAGGTTTCATCCAATTCACTCACTTCGTCGAAATTGACGATGGACGAACGCGCCAAATTTGCCCACGAAGCTGAGAAGCGTCGCGGTGCGTGGATCGAAGCATTCCTCAGGTCTTGTCCTTCATAGGTCATCGTAATCTGCATACGGGTGGCAACGCGCAGCTCCCTCGTCACCGGATTATATCGCAGAGGATTGATTTGAACAGGGATGACGCGCAGGCCCCGCATAATGGCCGGTTCGCCCAGAACCACCGGCTTTTCCGGATAATACCGATCTTCCGCATAGGTTTCTGGACGGAAATGTCTCAGGCGTCCAGCCTCCGGACCCTCATCGGGTGCGATTCCCTGGGCGGGCATCAGATCAATGCCAGCGAGGAGTTGCTCTTCGAGAATAGTGACTTCAGCCCGCACTCCCGCGGTCCTCGGGATGGCAACCAGCCGGGTCACCTGCGGCACCTCCGGCTTGCCGATTTCCTGATCGAAACCGCCCCCGTAGATTTCCACCCGATCCCAGCTTTTGGCATCCAGCGTGGCGGTCGTCATTTCAATGCCGGGTAGGATCATTTCAAAGAGGTCGCCCGATGCTGAATGATCGAGCATGATGAATTCCGGCCGCTGGCTTTCGCCGGCCGGATGCAGGGGTCGCCATTCCGCATTCGCTGCTGCGGCGAACATCAGAAAGATTAGGGCAATTTTGCGCATCGTGATCGAATTCTCCTTGCTTCTGTGTATTAGGAATACTATAATATACGCAAATCGCAGGCCGAAAAGAGGCTTGGACTTCAATCATTTACGAACGAACAAACCGCCCCGGGATGCGAAATCCATCGCATAGCGGTCGCATTTTTGCATTATTTTGGATGAAAATAGGCCTGCAGCTCACAGCATAAACTGATCGGCGGATGGAGGGTGGATAGGATGGATTCACAAATTATCTGGAATTTCGAGAACCTCGCCGTGGACCGGGTGGGGACGATGCTTGGGCTGGCAGAGAGTGATCTTGTGGGGGTGCTTCCCAGGGCGCGAGAGGCACATGCCGATCTCGCCGGCCGGCGTGCTCGAGGTGAACTGCCCTTCTTCGATCTGCCCTTCAGAAACCAGATGATCTCTGAGATTTCGGCCTTTGCAGCCGAAAATCAGTCGCGGTTCGCTGATGTGGTGATCCTGGGTATCGGCGGCAGTTCACTGGGGCCGGCAGCCCTGCAGATGGCATTGGGTCGCAGCGCTGATCGTGCCTCTTCGTGTCCCCGTCTGCATTTCCCCGATAATGTGGATCCTTTCGAGTTCGACTCCCTTCTCGGGCAACTGGATCTGGCCCAAACCCTCTTCCTGGTCATCACCAAATCGGGCGGCACCCCAGAAACCATCACCCAATACCTGATCATTCGCGAACGCCTACAGCATAAATTGAAGAGCCGTTATGCGGAGCATCTGGTATTCATCACTGATCCGAAGAAGGGCCTTCTGCGACTCCTCGCCCGGGAGGAGGGCGTTCGCGCCTTCGATATTGATCCCGGCGTCGGCGGTCGTTTCTCCGTCTTCACGCCGGTCGGCCTTCTCCCCGCCGCGCTGGGCGGCATTGATATGGCCGAGCTCTGCGCCGGAGCGCGAGCCGCCGTCGAGGGATGTTCTCAGGAGGATATCCTCAACAATCCCGCCTACCATTTCGCGCTCTCCTTGTGCCTGCTGCGCGACCTGAAAAGCGCCAGCACGGTGGTTATGATGCCTTACAGCAATCGCCTCTTGGGCCTGGCCGATTGGTTTCGCCAGCTCTGGGCGGAAAGCTTGGGCAAGCGGAAAAATCTTAAGGGCAAGGAAGTCTTCTGGGGCCAGACTCCCGAAAAAGCTCTGGGCGCCACCGATCAGCATTCTATGGTCCAGCTCTACATGGAGGGTCCGTTCGATAAGGTGATCTGCTTTCTGGAAGTCGCGGATCATGGAGTGGACGTGGTCATACCGCGCATTTATCCGGATAAGCCCGAGTTGGATTTCTGGGCGGGGCATACCCTGGGTGAATTGATCAACGCCGAAAAGAAGGCTACCGAAGAAGCTCTGCGTCAAGCCGGCCGAGCCAATATGACGGCGCTCTTCCCGCGTGTGGATCCCTTCGCCGTGGGACATTTCCTGATGACCCTGCAGATTGCCACCGTCTTTGCCGGATCCTTCCTGGGGATCAATCCTCTGGATCAGCCCGGAGTGGAAATGGGCAAGGTGTTGACCAAGGAGAGGATTCGGAACTCAGAATTCAGTAAATAGCTCCTGGCTGTCTGCACTGTCTCTGCATTTCCGCGTTCTCTGCGAAAAGTCTTGACTCGCTCAACCGAATTTCTTATATTTGCGCGCGTTGATGTCTGCAGCGGAGGAGATCATCTCATGAAATATATCAGTGTCCTAACCCTAACTGCGGGACTTTCCCTTCTGATCCTCGGTTGCGGCGGCGGGAAAAAAGTCTCCCTGCTCGAGCAGCAGGTCGCCATGCTCGAGGAAAAAGCGGACACTTTAGAAAGCCAATTGGCGCGTTTGCAGAATGAAAGAGACGCTCTTTCACTGGATAAGACGCTTCAAAAAGCGGAACTCGACATTGTCCGCAGAGAGATGCTCCAACTGCGCTCCGCCAACGACTCTCTGCTGGCCTTATCGGCATTGCCGGCCGAGACGGAAGAACCTGTTCCACCACTGGCAGAATCGCAATCACCCCAAAAGGCATCAATGCCCCCAGCGCATCCGGTGGCCGTCGCTCAGGAGCCCGCGCCCCCGCCGCCGGAAGATTTGCCGATCATCAGTCCCTCGGCTGATTTTCAGCGCTCCTATGAACAGGCGCTTGCCCTGTTTAATGCGAAGAAATACACCGAATCCGCCCAGAGCTTTGCCGCACTACTCGAAAGCAATCGAAACCATCGCCTCTCCGGGAACTGCCAGTATTGGATCGGCGAATGTCTTTATGCGCAGAGCCAATACCAGAATGCCCTGGCCGAGTTTCAGAAAGTCTTCGCTTACTCCAATTGCTTTAAGGCCGATGCGGCGCAGTTCAAGATCGCCCTCTGTTACCTGCAGTTGACCCACAATAACGAAGCGCGCGAGGAGTTCAGTCGTTTGATCTCGGCCTATCCCAACAGTGAATATGTCGCTCGCGCCCGCGCCCATTTGGACAAACTGCCCTGAGAAACATCAACGTGATTATCGCCCGAGGCAAGACCGGAAACGCTCTGCGGCGTTTCCCTTTTTTATCCATCCCGGCCGCCCTGCTGATCTTTGGGATGATGAAGGCCCAGACGGACGGCAGCGACGTCCAGACGGACACTGTTTCAGTAAAAGAGAAGGCGGGAGCTTACCTCTGGCCTACCAACGCCAGCCGATCCCTGGCCTCTTCGTTCGCCGAGACTCGCGCCAACCATTTCCACTTCGGCATTGACATCCGCACGCAGCAGCGCACCGGATATCCCTGCTATGCCGTGGCGAATGGATACGTCGCCCGCCTCAAAGTCTCACCCTATGGCTACGGCCGCGTCCTCTATTTGCAGCTTGAGGATGGAAATATGGCTGTTTATGCGCATCTTCAGAGATTCACGCCGGAGGTGGAAAAGATCATTCATGCCGAGCAGGTGAAAAGCCGCCTGTACCGTTGTGAACTCTTCCTCCAACCCGATCAACTTCCCTTCAAAAAGGGGGATATCGTCGCCTACACCGGCTCCTCCGGCGTCGGTTCGCCCCACCTCCATTTTGAAATGCGCGACGGCCAGGGCTATCGAAATCCCTTGCCCTTGGGCTTTGCCGTGCCGGATACCATTCCTCCTGTGCCGCAGCGGATTGCCTTCTGCGCCTTGAGCCGCGACAGCGAAATCAACGACGACTTTCGCACGGTTATGTCGGATCTTGTTCCGTCAAACCCCAATCACTTTCAAGTTTCCAAGGTGCCGTCCGTGTATGGCCCGATGGGGATTGAAATCTCCGGCTACGACCAGGTGGATGAATCGGGAAATCAGATCAGTTTTTGGGGCCTGGATCTCTATCTCGATGGCGAGTTCTTCTTTTCAACCCGTTACGATTATTTCAAGTATGATGAAGAGAAGCAGATTGACATTGACCGGGACTATCGCCTGCGCAAAATGACCGGCGACGCCTACCATCACCTCTGGAAAGATCCCTCCGCGACCGTGGGATTCTACAAAAAGGGCGACGGCGTCATTGATACCCGAGAATTTAATCCCGGCTTGCACCACTACGAAATCGTCCTGAGCGATTTTGCCGGGAATGAGGCGCGCGTCAAGGGCAGACTCGAATTCAAAGAGCAGTCCCTCTATCCGCCGATCGAAGCGTATTCAAACTTCTTCGGATTTTTCACCCGGCGCGACAATCCCGGGATTGGAGCAGTGTATCTCGATATGGGAAAATCCTCCCTCAAGGCGGAATTCTTCGAGGACTTTATCCTCCTTTCAGCTCCAGGCCGTTCCTCTGCGACCGACGTCCGCTTAACCCTGCTTGAACCCTATGTAAAACAGATTCCCATCGTGCCGTCCGAGGGGCTCTGGATCGGCAAGATTCCTCTGCAGCCTTTCCCTTCCGGATACTGGACTGTCGAGCTGCAATCGAATGGAACCTCCGATACCGCCGCCTGGCTGGTGCATCCTCTGAAGACCGGCGGTGGAACCGTCGTTTCGGACGATGGCCTTTTTCGGGCGACATTTGATAAGAATTCCCTCTACCGCACTATATACCTCCGCGTGAGCGATGAGATCGCGGCGGCTGAAAACCATTTTGTCAGCCGCGTCTATGATCTCGACCCCGATGATATGCCCCTTCGAGGCAATGTCCGTGTTTCCATTAATATCCCCGACGGCGAAGCACAACCGGAGCAATTGGGCATCTACGGGCTTTCCCCGAAAGGCGTCTGGAAATTCCTCGATAATGATCGGCGCAAAGTTGAGGGCTGCGTGACAGGCAGTTCCCCCCGTTTGGAGCGTTATGTGATGCGCCGAGATTCCGAACCGCCTCGAGCCATCTGGCTTTCTCCGGCAGCGGCCACCTCCCAGCGCCGACCGACGTTCAAGCTGAGCGTCCGCGATGAGTTGTCCGGATTCGATGATCGCAGCATCAATCTCGAAGTGGATGGCCGCTTTGTGTTGATGGAATATGATCCCGAGGCAAGCACGGTCTTCGGCTCGCCGGATGATCCTCTGGCGGCCGGTGAGCACCAGGTCGCCTTGACTTTGCGCGATTTCTGCGGCAATGAGACGCGCCTGCAGCGAAAAGTGACCATCACCCGATGATCCCCATCCGAGACGAAAATCCCGCACGCACATTTCCCCTGGTGACCATGTGCCTGATTGCGGTCAATGTCGCGGTCTTCATCTATCAGCTTACTCTCCCCGCGGCCGATCTCCATCGCTTCATCACCGGATTTGGGCTGATCCCGGCGGAAATCCTGGGTCGCGCTCCTCGAATCCACGCGGCCATCCCCCAGGCCTTGACGCTGATCACCGCACAATTCCTCCATGGCGGAATTTTCCATCTTCTGGGCAACATGCTCTATCTCTGGATCTTTGGCAACAACATCGAGGATCTTTTGGGGCGGTTTCGCTTCGTGATCTTCTATCTGCTCTGCGGTACCCTGGCCGCCGTCGCGCATATCATACTCAATCCCATGTCCATGCTGCCTATGGTGGGAGCCTCCGGCGCCATCGCCGGCGTCTTGGGTGCCTACCTGGTCAGCTTCCCTCGGGCGAGGATTACCATCCTGATTTTCGTATTTTTCTTCGTAACCACCACCCAGGTGCCCGCTCTGGTGGTCTTGGGGTTGTGGTTTATTATGCAGCTCTTCTATGTGCTGGGAGATCTTGGAGGCGGAGGAGCCAATATCGCCTATATGGCGCACATCGGCGGATTCTTGGCAGGGCTATGGCTGGTGCGAAAATTCAGGCCGGGCTTACGATGGGGGAGATACGGCAGATAGCTTCTATCAAGTTGTTCTTAATTCTATTGAAATGAATCAGCGGATTGATTAAATTTGGGGATAATGACGTTGGTTATTCGTATCACCTCTTAACGGATGCGCAGCACCTTTTCCATGCCCTACTGGGATGGCCTGAAAAAGACTCTGCCCAATTTCGCGCTGAGCCATCCCCGCCTTCTGAGCTTGATCCAAAAGCTGGAGATGGCCATAGATGAACACCAACCCGTGCTGGCGAACATTCAGGCGGAATTTGACCGCAGGAAGGAGCCCACGGCGCTGGGCGGAGCCATCATTGCTCATCTGCTCTGGCACATCAATCATTGCATGATGTTTTACACGTCCATACGCCTGGCAAACCTCTCGTCGTGCTATATCATGCTGCGCAGCATCTTTGAGAATTTCGTCTCGATGGCCTTTATCCTCTCCAATCGCGATGAGGAGAATCCTCTGGCTCAGCTCTTTTTCGATCATTCCTTGTTGAAGGACAAGACCAAGTTTTACGCCTGGTATCGCAAGGCTCAGCGCCCAGATGGGAAAAAGCATAATTTGCGCTCCGTCTGCAAACAGGTGGCGCCCTTCGCCCACGGCGAGCTGGACTATCCGGTGGATGAGAAATACGAGGAAGTCTATGAACGGGCCTCCATCTTCATTCACCCCGACTCCCAATGGACCGGGCAATGGTGGAAGTACGATGCCGCGAGCCAGCGCCATTTCCTCGAATACAGCGTAGCCATCGAGCATTTCGAAACGGCTGCTCATGAAGCGCTGCTCATCATGGACATCTGGAACCACATCGGCCGCGGATTCTATGGCGAGCCCTTGATGGGGCCGACTTAACATCTTGCTGATCCGTATGAAGAGGCAGTACAAGACCAGGTTGGACGCAACTCGAAGCGATCTATTATCAGAAATTGTTTCCCGTGTGATTCGAGCCGTGTCCCCCGAACAGGTGATCGTTTTCGGCAGCTTCGCCCGCGGCAATAACCGCCCGGAAAGTGATCTCGATTTGCTGATTATCAAGGAATCAAATCGGCCGCGTTATGAACGCGCCATTCCGATTTATCACGCTTTGCGCGACATCATGATGGCTGTGGACGTTATTGTATATACACCGGCAGAGGTTAAAGAGTGGAGCAAAGTTCGCCAGGCTTTCATCACCACGGCCCTGCGGGAAGGAAGGGTTCTGTATGAAAAAAAGATCGGATCTAATCCGCTCCTGGATTCGCAAAGCCGAAAGCGATCTGACCGCATTGGAGCTGATTCTGTCCGCCGAAAAAGCCCTTGATGTAGCTTGTTTTCACGCGCAGCAGGCGGCGGAGAAGTACCTTAAAGCCTATCTAGTTTGGGCTGATCTTGAATTTCCCTATGTGCATGATATTTCCAAGCTTATTCATCTCTGCGCGACCAAAGATCCACGATTCGCGGAACTGGAGGACTCGGCCAGCCGGCTGACTCCTTATGCTGTGGAGCTTCGCTATGACGATGAATTCTGGCCGAACGTTCAGGTCGTGCGCAGCGCCCGCGAAACAGCTCTGAATGTAAAAGCGTTGGTCCTGGCAAGACTGCCAAAGGAATTTCAAAGCAAGTCACGAAAGCAAAGCAGATCAGGTTCTTGAACTGCACAAGCCCATAGACCAAATATCTCCACACCGCAAAAATGTTGAGAAGCATCCTTTTCTGGATTCTGGCCCTCGTCATCACTCTCACGGCCGCCGTCTATCAGCGCCTAACCGGGCCGACCTATCCCGCTCGCGGGCGCGTGACGATTGGGCAAGATAGCTACCAGTATCACCTCCTGCGCTCGCATGGCGGCGACACGGACGCTCCCATCCAGATTGAAATCCCCAATCCTGATGTGCAGGGCGTGCTGGTCTGGAAACGGCTCAAGTCGTCTGATGAATGGACCGAAATCCCTATGCGCCGGGAAGGTGACCTGCTGCTGGCCGAGCTTCCGAATCAGCCTCCGGCCGGCAAGCTGGAATATTATCTGCGTTTGGTGCATGGCGATGACCTGATCACCGTGCCCCCCGATCGTGATCTGGTTATTCGCTTCAAGGGGGCTGTGCCCGATGCTGTCCTCATCCCTCATATTCTTATCATGTTCATGGCCATGCTGGTCTCGACTCGAGCGGGCTTGGAGGCCTTGAGCAAATCCGGCAAACCGCACAACTACGCCTTATGGGCGACGGGTCTGCTCTTTCTGGGCGGGATGATTCTGGGCCCTGTCGTGCAGAAATACGCCTTTGGTGAACTCTGGACTGGCGTCCCCTTCGGCTGGGACTTGACAGATAACAAAACGCTGATTGCCATGGTCGGCTGGGCCATAGCGGTATGGACTGGCTGGAAGGGCAAGCCTGCCCGCCTGTGGGTAATTTTGGCAGCGGTGCTGCTCCTGGCCGTCTTTTCTATACCGCACAGCCTGGGCGGATCGGAATTGAATTATGAAACGGGCCGGATAGGAACCTCCGAAATAGGGAAGTGACAAGCAGCATAGGCCTTTGAAAACTTTCCAGCTCAAAGAGGTTGAATTGCGCTCGAGATTTAGTTATATTAATAAATTACGTTTTTCTATAAATTCTTGATAGTTATAACCTTAAACGGTCAGATCCTGCGGATGGATTCGCAGCTCCCAAGTCCATTTATTTGCGCGCCAAGCCATGATTAGACCCATGGCCAAGAAGGCGCGGATCCCTGATCGCCGAAGGGCGAATCCCCAGACCCGCAAGAAACCGGTGCGGCGTCGCGCAGTTTTTTCTTATCGGGATGCCAGAGCGATATCTCAGCGTTTTCTTTCTATTCTTCCCAGCAACGGCGCCATATTACTGACGTCCCACGATAATCCTGATCCCGATGTGTTGGCCTCCAGCCTGGCGCTTAAGACTCTGATCCAGCGTAAAACAAAACTGACTCCCCACATCGCCATCGGCGGCATTCTGGGGCGCGCCGAAAATCGAGCGCTAACGCTCGAACTGGAGATTGACCTCTACCCCATGGATATCCTGGAGCACCAGCCCTGGGATGCGGTCGTCATGGTGGATGCTCAGCCTGGAGCGGGCAATGCCAATCTCCCCAAGGGGATGGAGATCACGGCGGTTATTGATCATCATCCGCTGCGACAGCCGCTGAAGGTGCCCTTTGCCGACGTGCGGCCCGACTATGGCGCCGCCAGCACGATTTTGGTAGAATACCTCCAGGGCCAACGGATCGAATGGGATCGCAAATTGGCCACGGCCTTGTTTTACGCCATCAAGAGCGAGACTCAGGATCTCGGACGCAGCATCTGCGAGGCGGACAAGCGGGCCCATTTTGCCCTCTATGATTCAGTGGATTGGGAGCTGCTGCACCGCATCTTAAGCGCCAAGATCCCGGGGGACTACTTCGGCATCTTCCAACGTGGCATCTCCGCGGCGAGACTCTATGGCGACGCCCTGATCGCCGACTTGGGCGAAATCCCCACTCCCGATGCCGCCGCCGAACTCGCCGACTTCCTCTTGCGCCATGAGAAGGTAGCGCGAGCGCTGGTCATCGGCGCCTATGAAGAGCAACTCGTTTTTTCCATACGCTTCGCCCGCGACGATCTGGACGCCGGCATCATAGCGGCCAACATGGCGCGGGGTTACGGAACCGGGGGCGGCCACGATCAGATGGCCGGGGGACGCATTCCCTTGACCAAATCGCGCGAAGCGCGTCTTGAGGAAATTAAGGAGACCATCTCTGACCGCTTCCTGGAGCAGGTCGCCGCCGCCGACTTCAAGCCCGGTCAGCTCATGCTGACCGAGGAAATCATCAGGAGCTTACCGTCCCGCTAATTCGAGTATCACTTATTCGAAGTTCGCTGTTTCGGTGCACGGTTCACGGTGCACAGTTCACGGAGAAAGAATGCACGAATTCACCCCCATCCTCTGGCTGCTGATATCTGCCGCAATCCTCACCGGCATCATGATGGCCGTCTCCATCTTCCTGGGACCCAAACGTCCCAATAAAGTCAAAGACGAGCCCTTCGAATGCGGCATCGTCCCCACCGGCGACGCCAACGACGTCCGCTTCCCGGTGAAGTATTTCGTCGTCGCCATCCTTTTCATCATCTTCGACGTGGAAATCGCTTTTCTCTATCCCTGGGCGGTGGTTTTCCGGGATCTGCCGGCGGTGGGATTCGTTTCCATTATCATCTTCGTCGGCGTGCTCATGCTGGGGCTTTATTACGCCGTCAAGAAGGGAGTTCTGGAATGGAAATAGATAGCGGCATCATCCCCGGCGTGGCCATGACCAGCAAATTGGAGAGCATCCTGGGCTGGGGGCGCAAGTACTCGCTCTTTCTCTATCCCTTCGTCACCGCCTGCTGCGGCATGGAATACATGTCCGTCGCCTGCGCTCATTACGACATTGACCGCTTCGGAGCGGGCCTACCCCGCTTCTCGCCCCGCCAGTCGGATTTGCTGATCGTGGTGGGGACGGTTTCACATAAAATCGGCCCGATCCTTAAACGAGTTTATGATCAGATGACGGATCCCAAGTGGGTGATGGCTTTCGGAGCCTGCGCCTCCTGCGGCGGGCCGTATAACAATTATGCCACCATGCAGGGAATTGATGTCTGCATCCCCGTGGACATCTACGTTCCCGGCTGCCCGCCCCGACCCGAGATGGTGCTGGATGGGTTGATGAAGCTGCAGCAGAAGATACAGACCCGCCGAGCCTAATGGACTCTTTAGCGATTGGCACGGTCTCAGCAGTTCAAGAAGCCGAGTCCTTCCTTTCCCTGCTCTGCTGTTCATGTGCAGCCGCCCTAAATAAAAATTTGATTCCGTAGTCGGGGTCGTCCCCGACCCCGACCTTCGACACAGGAGACCTATGCATCATATCATCGTCGGCTGCGGATCCGCCGGACGGGCCGCGCTCTTCGCCATTCGCAAGCACGAACCGGAATCCCAGATCACCGTCATCAGCGACGAGGCCGATCCCTTCTACTTGCGGCCCTTTCTGGGCTATTATCTGATCAGCGATAAGCTGCCGGAATCCCAAAGGCTGGCCGACGAAGATCTGAGCGGCGTCTCTGGCGTGGACTTTCGTCTGGGCGTGAAGGTGGCCAAGGTTCTGGCTAAAGAAAACTCGGTTGAATTGTCCGACGGCAGTCGTCTGGGCTATAATTTCCTGCTGGTTTCCAGCGGCACCCGCTTCTGGCCGCAGGAATTCGCTCTCGAAGGTATCCAGACCTTGATGTTAAAGACGAAAACTGACGCCCTGCGCCTGAAATGGGAATCCGAGCGCGCCACATCGGTGCTCGTTTATGGCGGCGGATATCAGGCCCTGGAACTCGTGCGCATCTTTCACTTCAAGAATAAGAAAGTGCGCTGGATCTCGCCACCGGGATTCTTCTGGCCGCGCCAGCTCCCGTATATCACCGCCGGCGAAGTCCGCGAAAAGGTCGAAGAATTGGGCATAGATTTGCGACTGAACCGCCAGGTCGTTCATGTCCTCGATCAGGATGGCCGGCGATATCGCACCACCGATGACGCCGGAGAGACTTTCGACGCGGATTTGATCGTCCTGGCTCCGCATGAAGTCGCGCGTGTGGATTTCCTCATGGGCAGCGGCGTGCACATTGATCGCGGCGTGCTGGTTAACGAGGAGCTGCGCACCAATGTGCCCAACGTCTTCGCCGCCGGCGACTGCGCGCAGGTGTACGATTTGAATTCCGGCCAGTCGGTTACCAACTTCGGCTGGAAATCCGCCGCACGGCAGGGCATGGTGGCCGGCGAAAACATGGCCGGCCGCGACAGCGTCATCATCCCCTCACAGGACGAGTTCATCCTGAACTTGATGGGCAAAAAGCTGTTGGAGCGCTGGTAAAAAACCCAACGCAAAGGCGAGAAGAATATAGAGGTCGGATACAATACACTGGTGCCATTGCCACCTGCTGCAAAGTGTGAAAACATGCACGAATTTCCTGCTTATCTTATCGAATTGCAAACGCGCTTCGGCGAAAAGATCGAAGAAATCTCCATGCCGCACGGTCAGGCTGTCGCCGTCGTCAAACGGGATGCCATCAACGACGTGCTGATCTACCTGCGCGATGACGACAAAACTCTCTTCGATCTTTTCGTGGATTTGACGGCGGTGGATTACATCACGCGGCAGCCGCGTTTCGAGGTTGTGATTCATCTCGTCTCGATTCCCTTCCGTCACCGGATTCGTTTGAAGGTTCGGTTGGACGAGGATGATCCGGTCATGCCTTCGATTACACCGGTTTATCCATCGGCCAATTGGTTCGAGCGCGAATGCTATGACCTTTATGGGATTCGCTTCATTGGCCACCCCAATCTCAAGCGCATCCTGCTCTACGAGGGCTTCGTCGGACATCCCTTGCGCAAGGATTACCCCATTGACCGGCGCCAGCCGCGCGTCGAATTGCGCAAGCCCGAAGTGCGGCGCAATGATCAGGCCGTAGAACCGAAATAAAGCAAAGGCCTCCATAATCCTTTGTGCCCTCTGCGATTCCTTTTCGTCATTGCGTTTAGAATATAAAACTCATGTCCATCACCGAAAAAGAATTCCTGGCCGTGGCCGACGTCGTCGAGGAAGAGATCCCCGTTCAGGAGATGTTTCTGAACATGGGGCCCTCGCACCCCTCCATGCACGGCGTGGTGCGGATCATGGTGCGCCTCTCCGGCGAGCGCGTCGTCTGGTCGGACGTCGAGATCGGCTACCTGCACCGCGCCTTCGAAAAATCCTGCGAACACCAGAGCTGGAACACCGCCATCATCTACACCGACCGCCTGAATTATGTCAGCCCCATAATTAATAACGTGGGCTACTGCATGGCTGTGGAAAAGCTCTTGGGAGTGACCATCCCGGAACGTGGTGAGTTCGCCCGAGTGCTGGTCTCGGAAGCGGCTCGAGTCTCGGATCACCTGACCTCCATCGGAGCCGCTATCATGGAGCTGGGCGCGTTCACAGTCTTCCTGTACACCATGAAAGCCCGTGAATGGCTCTATGAGATCTTCGAAGCCGCCTGCGGAGCTCGCGTGACCACCAACTTCACCCGCGTGGGCGGCCTCTGTGCTCCCCTGCCGGAGGGATTTGAAGTTCTCTGCCGCAACGCCATCCCCCGAGTGCGCGGCGTGGTTGATGAAATTGACAAGCTGATCACACGCAATCGCATCTTCATAGACCGCGTGCAAGGGATCGGAACCGTGACCGCCGAAGAGGCCGTGCGCATGAGTTTCACCGGCCCCTGCCTGCGCGCCTCTGGAGTCCCTTACGACATTCGCCGCGCGCATCCCTATTCGATTTATGACCGCCTCGATTTCGCCGTGCCCGTCGGAACCAACGGCGACGTGCTCGATCGGTATCTGGTGCGCATGGAGGAGATGCGACAGTCGCTGTTCATCATGGAACAGTGCTTGAAGCAAATGCCGCCGGGCCCGGTCAACGTGGATGATAAAAGAATCATCAATCCACTGAAGACCGATGTCTACGGAAATATTGAAGGCTTGATGAACCAGTTCAAATTGGTAATGGATAATCACGGCCTGAAAGTGCCTCCCGGCGAGGCCTATATGTCGGTCGAAGGCGGCAACGGAGAACTCGGATACTACGTCGTTTCCGACGGCGGCAACGGCCCCTACAAATGCCGTTGCCGGCCGCCCTGCTTTCCGCTCGTGCAGGCCATCCCCTTTATGATCCGGGATCTTATGGTGGCTGATGTAATCCCCGTCTTCGGTTCGATCAACATGATCGCCGGCGAAATGGATCGGTAGAAAACCACTGGAGAATGAAACCATGCGAAGCATGATTCTGACCTGTCTAATGTTTCTCTTGACCGCCAATTCGAGCTGCCAATATCAGGGATCCAGCCATCCCGCAAGTGAAACTGCGACAACATTGCGCACTTCCTCGAGAGCCGAAAACGCTGTGGCCCTGCAGCCTGGCCCGGCTGAAGCGATCGTCGAGCTTGGGCCGACCACGCCGGCCCGAATCCTTGCCGCTTCGAACCAGGCCGTGATCGAGGGAGAAGGCTTGAAAATCACTCTCCCGACTTCGCTGACTCTCTGGTGTGGGTGGATCGGCGAAATCCCAATCAAAATTGAAAATTCCAGCACCACCGCCCGAGAAGTGACTCTGTATGCTCGTCCCCCCGTCAACGTTTTCCTAGGCGGCAAGACGATCCGCCCGGGACAGGAACGCGGCGCTATCGAAGTCTTGCGAACGACCGTCGCGGCCAATGAAATCAAAGAATCCGCCCTCGAGCTGCAGAGCCTGCGTGTGGGAAAGCTTCACGTGCCGCTGTCCGGTCTGGGTCAGGATGTTTCGTTTCAGCTGGATTCACCGGTCATGGCGAGAGGCGCCTATTTCATGTACCGTTCTTGGTTCGAAGGATCGGAATTTTTTAAGCCAGTCTGGAGCAATGCCTCACAGAAATTGGATGCGGCACAGCGTCGCACCAAGATAAGAGAGATCGCCCGCGAACAGGTCCGCAATGGAGTGAAGCGCGATCAGGCGGAAAGAGAGGCCAAAAGAATTTTGCTGGAGGAATTCAAGCCGACAGCCTTTGAGCTCACTCCGGATTGGCAGGAGATCTACGATCAGAAGAAAAACAGCCACGCCGAAACCTACGGCTTTCAATATGTGGATATTGATGGTCTGGGCTGGGATCAGGTGGAGCGCTTTAAAGGTCAGTACGACTGGACTGTCGGTGACTTCATGCTGAAGTTGTGGGCTGACCACTTCGGCGCCGAGCCTTTCGTCCGCGTTGAATTGCCGCCGGAATGGACGCAATTTGAGCGAGGTTCCAAGGGTCTATATGGATTCTTCGATCCCCAAAATGCGACGCTGATGAATCATTGGGCGGAATTTTGCGGCACCCTGGCAGAACGATATGATGGCGACGATCGTAAAGATGCCCCGGGTGGTCAGATCATTCGCCACTTTATCCTGAATAATGAACCAGAGGGTTATTGGCTGAATGTGGATTTTAGTCGCGACGGCTGGCCAAGTGATAAGCAGATCGTTACGGAAACCGATTGGTGGAAAGATCTACAGGGTCAATGGGGCGCCCGGGCCTACGCTCAGAAATTCGGTGATCTGATTTATGAAACTACCGTCCGCGCGGCGCGAGCTCTTCATCAAGCCAATCCCCAGGCGCGCGTGGCGACGCCGCAGTTTGCCCCCATAGGAGCGGCCAGCCGCGAAATGAACGACTATTTGCTGAAGAAGGGGATCGCGAGCGATATAGATGCTTGGGGCGTACATCCGGGGAATAACTTGGGTCAGCTCTGGCAGGGGAATCCGCAGATAGACTGGTGGCTGGAAGATGCCCGCAATCAAGCTCCTCCCTTTGAATCTGATAATTTAGCCCGGGTCCAAGGAGCGCTTGACCGCAAGGACCAAATATTGAGCACCGTTCGGCCGGTGAAAGAAATAAGGCAGGAAAATCCCTATATGGGCAAACTATGGCGAAAACTGATAGATGAACCATTTTCCCGAGATCTGGAGGAATTAGCCAAATTATTTTCAAATTATCAGCTTGACATCCCCTTCTGGACTACAGAAGTGCACGAAATTGGACCCTTAGCAACAAATCGGCGAGAAAATATAATTGCCGCCCTACGAGAGTATTCTATCATTTTTCATTTAAAAGTCGAGATTACCGTAGTACTAAACAACCTGGGTTCAATTTCAGGCTCTAAGGTAAGTCCCCTCCCTGATCCGGTTGCCAGAGATATTATAATAGACATCGCCAGAGCCGTCGGCGGTACCAGTCCGGTGGCGAAATTTGAGAGCCAGTGGTTTGTTCGGGGCGAGAATGAGTACCTGGATTACCGCTGGGTGGTATACAAGCTCTTCAATCGGGGGCAGGAGGACATTCTCGCCATTTGGAGCAATTCCGGCAAGGACGAAATCCTCGATTTTGAGCTTCAATCCGGAGCCCAGATCAGCAAAATTAGCCAGACCAAATTCGATGGCGGTGAAAGCCAGTTTAAAGAAACTGAATTGCTAAATCGCTTTCCGGCGCAGTTGATGGTGAAACCTCTGAGGCAATTCTACTTTATCTCGGTCACCAGCGACCGACCGAGGTTCGGATGGCTTAAAAGCATCCAGCGCCGCGTTAGTCCCGAAGAAGAGGAATTGATTTCGCAATATCACAACTTGGCGAAAGCGTTCCAGAATGTCAGGCAATCCATCCGCCGCGGGCGCATGGAAGGTGCCGACCGCTACCGCGCCATCCCCCGAATGCTGGAGCAGGCTGAAGACAATTTGATCATGGGCAACTTCAGCCAAGCTCGGCAGATCTTGGATGAAATCAACCAGATGATTAGCCGTTTATAAACGGCCCTTCTGCGGTTCGCTCACTCCAATTCCGATGCGCCTATGAAAATGTTCACCGATCTATCCCGCCAGGAAGCCCTGGCTTTGATGAAACGCTACCCCAACAAGTCGGCCGCGCTCCTGCCCATCCTCCATATGGCGCAGAGAGAATTCGGTTTTATTGATGAGGAGGCGGAAAAAGCTGTAGCCGAGCTCATGGGCCTCTCGCCCATCTCGGTTCGCGAAGCGTCCCGGTTCTACTTCATGTATCACCAACATCCGCCCGGGAAGTATCATCTCCAGATCTGCCATAACATTTCCTGTACGTTGATGGGGGCCGAGACCATTCTCGATCAGATCAAGAAGCACCTGGGCATTGAAGATCACCAGCGCACCGAGGATGGTCTTTTTTCCCTGGAGCGCGTGGAGTGCCTGGCTTGCTGTGATCGGGGGCCCGCCATGCTGGTCAATGAAGAATTGCACACCGAGTTGAATTCTGATCGGCTCGCCGATCTGTTCGCCGAAATGCGACGCAGTTCCAAATAATCACGAATAGGGGGTCGGCGCAAAGCCCGACGAGATGAGGCCATCGCCGCAATAATCGCAGATTTAATGACATGGCACAACTGAAACTCGTCAGCAGGAATTTCGAACAGCCTGATCAACCTCTGCTGAATGCCGCCCTGGCGCGCGGCGCTTACCAGCAGTGGAAGCGCATTTTCTCCGAAAAGATTCCGCCGGAGAAGATCGTCGAAGAGGTGCGCAACGCCAAGCTGCGCGGTCAGGGTGGGGCGGGCTTTCCGGCGGGCGTCAAATGGGGTTTCGTGCCCAAAGATAGCCCCAAACCGAAATATCTCTGCGTCAATGCCGACGAGGGCGAACCCGGCACCTTCAAGGATCGAATCATTCTCGAGAGAGATCCGCACCTTCTCCTTGAGGGCATTGCCATCACCTGCTACGCCGTCGGCATCCATCGTGTTTTCATCTACATGCGCGGAGAATTCTATGAACCGCAGCGCATCATGGAGAAGGCCATTGCCGACGCTCAGGCCGCGGGGCTTTTGGGCGAAAATATCTTGGGCAGCGGTTTCGATCTAGACGTCATGGTGCACATGGGAGCGGGAGCCTATATCTGCGGCGAAGAGACCGCCCTGCTGGAATCGCTGGAAGGCAAAAAAGGCTGGCCGCGCCTGAAGCCTCCCTTTCCCGCCGTAGTGGGCGCGTTCAAATGTCCGACAGTCATTAATAACGTCGAGACGCTCTCCGGAGTCCCGCATATCCTGCGCCTGGGCGGCGAGGGATTTCGCAAATTGGGCACCGAAAAAGACGGCGGAACCAAACTCTTCGCCGTCAGCGGGCACGTGCAGAAACCGGGCGTATACGAGATGACGATGGGATCGTCGCTGAAAGAGCTGGTTTACGACGTCTGCGGGGGCATTCGCGGCGGCAAAAAGCTAAAGGGCGTTATCCCCGGAGGTTCTTCCGCACCCATTTTAATGGCTGATGAAATTGACGTGCCGCTCGAGTTCGAAGCCATGGCCGCCGCCGGAACGATGCTCGGATCCGGCGCCGTCATCGTGCTCGATGAAACCGCCTCCATTCCGCAGATTTTCATGGTGACCGCGCGCTTTTATGCCCATGAATCCTGCGGCCAGTGCACCCAGTGTCGCGAAGGCTGCACCTGGATCTATAAAATATCGAAGAAAATACTGGCCGGTCTGGGCCGGCCCGCCGATTTGGATTTGATTTACGAGTTATCCGAGAATATGAACGGCAAGACCGTCTGCCCCCTGGCCGCCGCCATGGCGCTGCCGGCCATGGCCTTCGTCAAGAAGTTTCGTCATGAATTTCTGGCCTTGATGAAAAATTAATAGTCCTCAGGAGGCGGGGTGGCCTCCACCCCGCGAATGCCGGATTGAGGGCAATCCGGCCTCCGGGGATTGGCGCTTCCACCTAAATGTTGTTATGTGAACTATGCCTGAACTGACCATAGATGGACAGCAAGTCCAGGTCGCCGAAGGGACGAATCTAATCCTGGCGGCGCGCAAGCTGGGGATTGACATTCCCCACTTCTGCTACCATCCCGGCTTGACGGTTGTCGGTTCTTGCCGAATGTGTCAGGTGGAGATTGAAGTCGGAGGGCGCAAGCGCATTGACCTGGGCTGCGCCAACGCAGCGGCGGAGGGCATGATCGTGCGCGTCAATGCGCCCGAGGCGGTGAAGGCGCGCCAGGCCGTCCTCGAATTCCTGCTCATGAACCACCCGCTGGACTGCCCCATCTGCGATGACGCCGGCGAATGCAAATTGCAGGATTATTACATGATCCACGGCCTCTACAACTGCCGCCTGGACGTTCCCAAATGGCACAAGCCCAAAGTCCATACGCTGGGGCCGACGGTCGTCTTGGACGCCGAACGCTGCGTCCTCTGCAGCCGTTGCGTGCGCTTTTGCGACGAGATCTGGGGCGAACGACAGTTGGGCATTTTCGGTCACGGATCGAATGAATTGCTGATCAACTACCCAGGACGCGAGTTGGATAATCCCTATACCGAGAATGTCGTGGATCTATGCCCGGTCGGCGCTCTGCTCTCCAAAGATTTCCAATACCGCCGCCGCGTCTGGTATTTGAAATCCGTCAAGTCGGTCTGTCCCATGTGCAGCCGGGGCTGCAACATCTACCTCCATTTCGACGTGGATCACGTTTACGCCGAGCCCGGCACGCGCATCTTTCGCGTCAAGCCCCGCTACAATCCTGCCGTCAACCGTTGGTGGATCAGCGACCGGGGACGTTTCGGCTATAAGTTCATTGACGATCCCAAGCGCGCCAAGGCGCCTCAGGTGAGAGGGCGCGAGGTGCTCTGGGACGAGGCAATTGCACAAGCCGCCGATCTGTTGCGCCAAAGTCAGCCCGAGGCCGTCGCCGTTCTCATTGCCCCCTCAGCCTCCAATGAAGACGCCTTTGCGGCCTTGCGCCTGATTCGAGAAACCCTAAAGCTCAAGCACCTCGCTTTCGAGATTCCCCACGCGGATAAGCTGAAATCCGATCATGTACTCTTGACCGATGATCCCTATCCCAACCGGCGTGGATTCGCCGATCTGGGATTCGCATCCGGAAATGGCTCCCTTCGCGCCGCTGGCCTGCTCTCGGCTATTCATAGCGGAAAGATCAAGGGGCTGATGGTGGCGGACAGCAATTTATCTACTTTGGGAGCCGAGATAAACGGCGTGCTGAGAAAGCTCGACTGGCTGATCGTCGTATCACATTCGCAGAATGAACTCTGGGATCAAGCCACCGTCGCTCTGCCCATGGCCGTCTATGCCGAACGCCCCGGCACTTTCACCAATTTCAAGGGTTTGGTGCAGAAGTTCGAAAAGGCCGTCGAACCGCTGGGCGTCGCCCTCCCGCAATGGCAGATCTGGCAGAAGCTCGCCCAGAAGCTGGGCGCGGCCTGGAACTACGAAAACGAGCGCCAAATCTTCAGAGAACTGGCCGCCGGCAAACCAGAATACGAGACCTTGAATTGGAACGCCACCGCCGGCGTGCGCCCGGCCTGCTATAATGATAATTGGTACATGTGGTAGCCGCCATCAATACATATGCGCTCGATTGCCTTAACGGTTGGTTTCGTTTTTTTTATGGGTGCCTCCCCGGCAAAATCATCTGATTCTCTTTTGGTGCAGCTTCCCGTGCCGAGGACTATGGGCGGCATTTCCTTAGAGCAGACTCTAAAGCAGCGCCGCTCCATACGGGAATACGCCGATGCTTCCTTGAATTTGGCTGAAGTCTCCCAGCTCCTCTGGGCCGCCCAGGGAATTACTGATCCGGAAGGTTTGCGCACCGCGCCCTCGGCGGGAGCACTTTACCCGCTGGAAATCTATCTGGCAGGTGGGAATGTGGACAGCCTCGCCGCCGGGGTCTATCGCTATCTCCCGCATGAGCACAAGTTGACCCAAATATCCACGGGAGATGCGCGCAAGGCCTTGTCTAAAGCCGCTTGGGATCAGGAATGCGTCCGCGACGCGGCGGCGGTCATCATCATCACCGCGGTCTATCAGCGCACCATGAAAAAATACAGCCAGCGCGGCGTGCAATACGCTCACATCGAAGTCGGCTGCACGGCGGAAAATGTCTTCTTGCAGGCTGTAGCGCTGAACCTGGGAGCCGTCTTCGTCGGCGCTTTCAGCGATTCGGCGGTGAGCCGGATCCTGAATTTACCCGATGGCGAACAGCCTTTGGCTCTAATACCGATAGGCAAGACAAAATAGTAAAGTAGGGATCGGATTTGCGCGGCAGATCCAAAGTCGCTGACAAAAGGAACGGATAAAGGAATCACAGGAAAAACCGGTAGAAAGGGGATCACCGATGAAGGCCTTAGTCTTCGGAGGTTCGGGCAAGGTCGGCATGGCCGTAGCCCTGGACCTGGCCAAGGATAAAGACATAAAAGTCGTAGGTATCACTGGTCGCAACCTGAAGGCGCTGGAAAAGACCAAAGCGTGGATCGGCAGCGCTAAAATTACGCCGCATGTCCTCGACGTCAATGATAAATCGAGCACCATGGCTCTGATGAAGCAATACAACGTCGGCGCGCTGGCTCTGCCCGACCGCAAAACCAGCTACAAAGTCGTCCACTCCGCTGTCGAGGCTGGCTTGAACATCGTGGACATGCTGGAGGAGTACCATCGCCGGCCGGACGCGTATGAGACCGAAGGCTTGGAAATTCCTCCGGGCAAGTCGCTGGACGAATATGGCGATTGGCTGCATGAGACCGCCATCAGGAACAACGTCACCTTCATTGACGGCATGGGCTTCGCCCCGGGGCTCAGCAACGTCACGGTGGGCGAGGCCATCCGCAAGGTGGACCGAGCCGAAGTCGCCATCGCGCGCGTGGGCGGCATCCCTTCGAAAAAAGCCGCCCAGTATCACCCCCTGCGCTACATGATTACCTGGGCTTTCGAGCATGTTCTGCGGGAATACATGATTGAATTGAAGGTGATCAAGAAGGGCAAAGTCGTGGACGTGCCCGCCGCCAGCGACCGCGAGCACTTCCACTTCAAAGCTCTGGGCAAGGACGAGGAGCTGGTCTGCGCCGTCACCCCCGGCATGCCCAGCTTCATCTACACGCGAACCAAGCTGAAAGAATTCGCCGAAAAAACCGTTCGCTGGCCCGGCCACTGGGAGGGCGTCCAAACTTTGAAAGAATGCGGCCTGCTGGATATTGAGCCCGTCGAATTTGACGGGCATCGGATCGTGCCGCGCAAATTTCTCCTGTCGCTGATTACCCCGCGCCTACAGCCGCGGCCCGGCGACACGGACGTCTGCGTCATGTACAACACCCTGACCGGCAAAAAAGGCGGCAAGGACGTCAAGATCGAATACTGGATGTGGGATCAAGCCGACACCAGGTTGGGCCTCTCGTCCATGGCGCGGGTCACCGGCTTTCCGGTCGCCATCGCCGCGAAATTCCTTCTGGCCGGCTATATCAAAGAGAAGGGCATCGTGCCTCCCGAAGACTGCATCTACGGCGATAATTACACCCGCTTCATGCAGGAACTGAAAAAGCGCAACATCAAGATCGCCGAGAAGATGACCGTCCTCAGGAAAAGGAAGTAGCTCATTGCCTGCGCGGTCAGGCCCCCGGAACGAAGTCCACCTTCGGGGCCTGATCGCTGCTATGAGACTTGACGAAAAGCGTAATCCCTATGCTCGAAACCGCCATCATCTTAGCCAAAGTCTGGGCCGTCTTGATAGCCCTGGTCTCCATGGCCGCCATTATGACCTGGGTGGAGCGTAAGGAATCCGCCGTCATGCAGGATCGCCTGGGAGCCAACCGCGCCGACATTTTGGGCCTGCGCGTCATCGGACTCTTCCAGCCTATGGCGGATGGCCTGAAAATGTTCTTCAAGGAGGATTTCGTCCCCGCGCGCGGGCATAAGCTGCTGCACGCCCTGGGGCCGGTGTTGGCCTTCTTTCCGGTCATGGTCACATTCGCCGTCATCCCCTTCGGCGACATGCTGCGCATCGGAACGCTCGAAATCCCTCTGCAGATCGCCAGATTGAACATCGGCTTCCTCTTCATTTTGGCCTTCGGCGGGCTGACAACTTACGGCCTCGTTTTGGCGGGCTGGTCATCGAACAACAAGTATTCGCTCTTGGGCGGCCTGCGCGCCGCCGCGCAGATGATCTCCTACGAGGTGGTCCTCGGACTGTCGCTGATCGGCCTGATCATGATCTACGGCACGCTGCAATTGGACGAAATGGTCCGCGATCAAGGCCGCCTGCTGTTCGGCTTTTTGCCGGCCTGGGGCATCTTCCTGCAGCCGCTGGGTTTTCTGCTCTTCTTCCCCGCCGCCATCGCCGAAACCAAGCGCGTCCCCTTCGATCTGCCCGAAGGCGAATCCGAAATCATCGGCTATTACACCGAATATTCCAGCATGAAATTCGGTCTCTTCTATTTCGCCGAATTTGTGGAGATCATCGTCCTGTCGGCCATCATCTCCACGCTCTTTTTCGGCGGTTATCAGGTCCCCTGGCTCTATGCTGAAGGTTTCAAATTCCCCTGGGGCGGGACCTGGAATCTGCCGCATCTGATCGTCATCATCCTGCAGCTCGGATCACTCTTTGTCAAGGTAGCCTTCTTCTGCTGGCTGCAGGTGCTGATCCGCTGGACGCTGCCCCGCTTCCGCTATGACCAATTGATGAAGCTCTGCTGGACCGGCATCCTGCCGCTGGCGGTGCTCAACATCCTCCTGACGGCGGGAATTTTGCTGCTGGTGCGGCCTTAGGACGATTCTGAGCCATGCAACGCTGGTTAATCCTGGCCCTGGTGGCGGCCGTCTTCTGGGGTGGCAATGCGGTCTTGGTCAAACTGACCGTAGGCAAAGAGCATTTTGGTCTGGAGGGCTCCCGCGCCAATCTCTTCGTCGCCCTCGGGATTTTAGCGGCCATGTTCATCTATGATCGGTTGAATCCACTGCCCTTTTCTTCGGCGCAGCTCCCCGCCTACGCTCTGGCGTTCGGGGTGGGTATTATCTGGGCCTTAGGCAATATCTTCGCCTTCTCGGCGGTTCGGGCCGGGGGGACAATGAGCCAAATCGTCCCCATCTACAACACCAATACTCTGGTAGCCGTTTTGCTTTGTATGCTCTTGCTGCGCGAAATCCCGGTCGGCCTGGACATGTACCGGGTCATCGCCGGAGCTGTGCTGATTACGATAGGCGCTATTTTGGTCTCATGATGTAGCGGCGAAGCATGCTTTGCCCAGCCGATATGGTCTAAATGATACACGACCACAAACCGTTATCCGAGCAGCAACATCGCCACTCTGAAGTCATGCATCATCATGCGCATGGCAAGCAGGCCGAGAAGAGCCGCCTGTCCTGGGTGATCGCGCTGACCGGCGTGATGATGGTCCTGGAGGCGGTCTTCGGCTGGCTTTCCGGCAGCCTGGCGCTGCTGTCCGATGCCGGTCACATGCTGACCCACTTCGGAGCGCTGCTGATCAGCCTGACGGCCATTTATGTGGCGCGGCAGCCCAGCCATCCGCGGCGATCTTACGGTCTCTATCGCGTGGAGATCCTGGCGGCGCTGCTGAATTCAGCAGCCCTGGTGGTAATCACCATCTTTATATTCTTGGAGGCCATTCAGCGTCTGCGTAATCCGCAGCCCATCCAGACTCTGGAAATGCTCTCGGTGGCCTTGCTGGGGCTCGCGGTGAACCTGATTTCCGCCGGCATTCTGTGGCGGGTCGGCCGTGGTCAAGACCTGAATATCCGCTCCGCTTTTCTGCATATGCTCGGCGATACCGCCTCCTCGGTGGCCGTGGTCGCAGGCGCCATAATAATTCGCTATACCGGCGCCTTATGGCTCGATCCGCTGCTGTCCATCTTGATTTGCATCGTGATTCTCGTCTGGGCCTACGACCTCGTTCGCCATTCGCTTTCGATTCTGCTCGAATCCACGCCGCGCGGAATCTCCTTGGAAGAGGTCGAGCAGGCGCTGCGGAGTCTTTATGGCGTCCACGAGGTTCACGACCTGCACATCTGGTCCATTACTTCCGGGATGCATTCCATGACGGCGCACATCGCTGTTGACGATCAACCCCTGAGCGCGCTCCAAGCGATGCGTCATGATCTGGAAATCATCTTGCGCAATAAATTTTCCATATCGCATACCAATCTGCAATTCGAAATCTCGAAGAACGGAAAAGGGCCTCATGGCGAAGATTGACTACGCCAATCTATCGGTGAATTACCGAACCTCCGTCCAGAGGATTCGCTACGGCCTCTGGGAAAAGCTCTACTACCCCGAAGTGGTGCGCGGCTTGGGGATTACCACCTGGCATTTCGTGCGCAACATGACCATCCATACGCTGCACATGATCGGCCTCGCCAGAGATAAGCGGGGCGCGGTGACCTATCAGTGGCCGGAAGAGCGCCGCCCCATTCACCGCCGGCTGCGCGGCCGCCACCGCCTGACCAAAAAGCCCGATGGATCCGAGCGCTGCACCGCCTGCATGCTGTGCGAAACCATCTGCCCGTGCGACTGCATCTATATCGTACCTGAAGAGCACCCCGATCCGAGAGTCGAGAAGCATCCCCGCGAGTACGAGATTGACATCCTGCGCTGCTGCTTCTGCGGCTACTGCGTCGAAGCCTGCCCCTGCGATGCCATCCGCATGGACACTCAGGTCATGGAACTGTCGGATTGGGATCGCACTCGTATGGTTTACAACAAGGCTTACTTAATGGCCGACATCAAAGGCCCCGGCGCGCCGCCGGAATATGATCCACCGGAGTGGTGGTTGAAGTAGGTGGCGGGGCAGCCATGGATATGGTAAAATGCATCCAGAAGATACCGGTCCGAGTCACCGACGAAAGGTGGCTGCATATCATCGAAGAACACTCTGAGCTTTCGGGGAGGTATTACGAGATTCTGGAAACGATAAGCGATCCGGATGAAGTGTATGCGGGTTCGCAATCCGAGCTTTTGGCAGCGAGAAAGTTGGGAAAAGAAAAATACTTGATTGCGGTGTATAAAATCGCCACTCCTGATGACGGTTTCCTGATTGCCGCCTTCATGACCAAGAACAGCCGCTGGTTTAAAAAGAGGAAATGTATATGGCGCCGAAAGAGCTAAGGGAATTCTTGAGCATCGTGCCCGCCGTGCTGCGCTCCCCGCGTAATTATCTCTGGTCGTCCTATGATCCAGAGGCAGATGTTCTCTATATCAATTTCAAGAAACCGGCTATCGCCGACAATAGCGAAGTCACCGATGACGATATAATAGTGCGCTATGAAAAAAGGAAGGTCATTGGTCTAACGGTTTTGCACGCCAGCAAAAGGTGAGGCGATGATCCTCGGCGCCCACGTTTCCATCGCCGGAGGCGTGCAGAACGCCCCCTTGAACGGCCAGCGCATCGGCTGTCAGGCCATTCAGATGTTCGCCAAGAATCAGACTCAGTGGCTGGCCAAACCGTTTACCGATGAGAATATTTCCGGATTCAAGCAGAATCTCGCAAAGACGGGGATTCAGTCTGTCGTCATTCACGACTCCTACTTGATTAATTTGTGCGCCACAGATCCCGCGCTCTTGAAAAAATCCATTGACGCTTTCGTGGACGAGCTGGAGCGCGCCGAAACCATCGGCGTCCCCTACGTGGTGACCCACCCGGGATCGCATCTGGGCAAAGGGGAAGACTGGGGTATCGCCCGCATCGCGGAAAGCCTGGATGAAATTCATGAGCGCACCCCCAAATTCAAGGTGATGACCCTCCTGGAAACCACTGCCGGACAGGGGACGAACTTGGGGTATACCTTCGAACAGCTCGCCTCAATACGCCATCAAGTCAAACAGAAAAAGCGCGTCGGCGTTTGCGCCGATTCCTGTCATATGTATGCCGCCGGTTACGACCTGAAAACCGAAGAGGGTTACACGGACGTCTGGAAGCGGTTCGCCGACGTCATCGGTTTCGAATATCTGCGGGCTTTCCATCTTAACGACTCAAAGAAACCTCACGGCAGCCGCGTGGATCGCCACGACCATATCGGTCAGGGCCAGCTCGGTCTGGAGCCCTTCCGCCGGCTGCTTCAGGACCCCCGCTTTGAGCAGCTCCCCGCGCTCCTGGAAACGCCCGGCGAGGACCAGGATTTCATCCGCAATCTGGATCTGTTGCGCACGCTGCAATAGTGCCGCCCCATGCTGCCCCTGAAAAAAATTAGCGCCCTACTGCAAGGAACGATTGACGCCCTCGAAGAAGCCATCACCATCATCACCTCCAAATACGAAGTCCTTTTTATCAATCGGGCGGCCGAAAAGCGCTTCAACAAAACCTGCGAGGAAGCTGTCGGAAAGCTCTGTTTCCTGGAGCTGGGCGGCTTATCCGCCCCTTGCACGCATTGCGCCCTGCGCAGGGTCGTGGAAACAAGCGTCATGCAGCAGGTAGAATTCACATCGGTAGATCAAGAAGGCCAACGACGAGAGTATGAACAGTATCATTATCCCCTGAAGGATGGAGATGGCAATCTGCTGGCCGTGGTGGAGATCACACGCGATATTACCGAACGCCGCATGTTCGAGCGCCAGCTTCTGCATTCTGAAAAGCTGGCGGTCCTCGGGCAACTTTCCACGGCCATTGCTCATGAAATCCGAAATCCTTTGACCGGGATTCGACTGGGGATAGACGCTTTGTTGGACAATGCTGAGGAGAAACATCGGGAGACGTTGGAAGCCATTGTGAAGGACGTCCGACGGCTGGATCAAGTGCTGACCCAATTGCTGGATTTTACCCGGCGCAAAGAGCCCCAGCGCAATCAGGTCAGTGTGCCCGAACTGGTCGAACGGGCCCTCTTCTTCATTCGCAAGCAGGCGCAGAATCAAAAGGTGGAAGTCAAAATAAATCTTCGGCGGGATTTACCGGACGTGCAGGCCAATCCCGATCAGCTCTTGCAGGTGTTGTTGAATATCTTCCTGAACGCGCTCCAGGCTATGCCCCAGGGAGGCATGCTGCGCATCCGCGCGGATCGTCTGACTCATAGCGATACTTCCGGGGTGTTGGTCACGGTGCAGGATACCGGCAAGGGTTTCCCGCAGGAGCATCGCGAACGCTTATTCGAAATGTTCTTTTCGACCAAACCAACCGGCAGCGGAGTGGGGTTGGCGGTTTCCAATAAGATCATCGCCGAGCATGGCGGGGCCATCTGGGTGGAAAGCCCGCCCGGCATGGGCGCCCTGGTGAATATCTTTCTGCCGCTGAGATCGGATCGCGAGGCGTCATGACCCTGAACATTCTCCTGGTGGACGACGAACCTAATATCCGCCGCTTTCTGGGTGATGCCCTGCGCAAGCGCGAGCACCAGGTTCTAGCCTTTTCTTCGGCGGAGGAGGCGCTGGAGATTCTGGACGACCAGGCGATAGACCTGGTCATTCTCGATATCAGCCTTCCCGGCATGGATGGTCTGACGGCGCTGGAGAAGATCCAGAAATTGGATAACCCTCCTCTGGTGATCATGATTACCGCCTACGGCGATGTCAAATCCGCGGTGCAGGCGATGAAACTGGGCGCGCATGACTATATCACCAAGCCGTTTGAAATCGCGGAGATGGAGCTGGCGGTAGCCCGCGCCGCCGAAATCCACTCCCTCCGCCGCCAGATTGACGTTCTCAAGCGCCAGAGCGATTCGACCCGCTTCGGCGAGATGCTGGGGGAAAGTGCCGGAATGCAGAGCGTTTATCGCACCATCAGCAAGATCGCTCGCAGTCCCTCGGCCACTGTGCTGATTACCGGCGAATCGGGCACGGGCAAAGAGCTGGCAGCGCGCGCCATTCACAGGCTTTCCAGCCGCGCCCCGGGGCCCTTCGTCGCTCTCAATTGCACCGCCATTCAGGAAACACTGCTGGAAAGCGAGCTTTTCGGCTACGAGAAAGGCGCCTTCACAGACGCCAAGAAGTCCACGGCCGGCTTGATCGAAGTCGCTTCGAGCGGCACGCTCTTTTTGGATGAAATCGGCGACATGTCCGTCAAGCTGCAGTCCAAACTGTTGCGGGTCTTACAGGAACGCGTCATCCGCCGTCTGGGCGGGCATCGCGATATCCCCATAGACCTGCGTGTCATCGCCGCCACGCACCGAGATCTCCAAAAGGAGATCACCGAGGGGCGATTTCGTGAGGATTTGTATTTTCGCCTGGCCGTCGTTCCGTTGCATATGCCGCGCCTGGCGGAGAGAAAAGAAGATGTTCCTCTGCTCGTCAAGGAATTCGTCCGCGAATTCTGTCAGGATTTGGCCAAGCCCATCATGGAGGTTAGTCCGGCGGCCATGACCGCTCTAATAAACTATTCCTGGCCGGGCAATATTCGAGAACTGCGCAATTTGATCGAGCGCCTGGTCATTCTTGAGGAAGGCAAATCGCTCGATTTGAATCATCTGCCCGCCGAGCTGTCCTCCATCTCGCCCCCCGTAATCCTCGCACCGGAAGTAGTCTCCGGAAACTTCCGTCAGAGCAAGAACCAGGTGGTTTCACGCTTCGAGAAGGATTATCTAAAGGAATTACTCACCCGCCATCATGGCAATGTTTCGCGCAGCGCCCGCGACGCGGGCATGGAGCGCTCCGGATTCCAGCGCTTGATGCAGCGTTACGGTCTGCGATCCCAGGACTTTCATGAATAGCTCAAATAGTGCATCAAATGTGAGGCAGGAGACAATTAGCGGGCGCAACTCATCATTCCCACTAGTTTCTTAATGTTATAATTACAATAACTTAATGGAAGGCAAGTCATGTAGAAAGCATGCGCTCAAGTGGGGAACGGTTATTGCTGTGAGTTTCGCTGTCACGCATCCGACATGACGGGGACCGTTGATGCAGGCTTGGCCATTTTCGCTTGCACCTCCATATCACAAACCTTGCAGTGCCACCGCCATGACCAATCAAGTCCATGAACGCATTCGCGATCACTTCCTGAATCCCCGCAACCAGGAGGAAATCCCCGATCCCGATCTGGTCATCGAAATGGGCTGCATCGCCGATGGCGATGCGATCAAGCTCATGATTAAATTCGACGAATCCCAGCGCATCAAGGAGGCCAAGTTTCAATCCTTCGGAGCTTGCGAATCCATCGCGGCGTTTTCTATTCTGACCGAAATGCTGATCGGCCGCACCGCCCAGGAAGCCGCCGCGATTACGGAAAAGGACTTCTTGGATTACGTCTTTGGATCGTCCGATATACCGATGTTCGAGACCGCGCGCGCGGTCGGATTGCTCCGTCAGGGATGCTGGAAGAAATGGAAAGCTGAGACGGTAGACTTATCCAATAGCGAAATTAGAGCAATGTAGGCTGAATATCCATGTCTGATTTATTACCCCTCGGATCCAGAGCGCCCGATTTCGACCTTCAGGGCGCGTCCTCGCAGGGCGGCGTGCAGGCCCGCCTGAAGGATTTTCTCCATCGCAAGAATGTCGTCTTGGCCTTCTATCCGGGCGACAACACCTCCGGCTGAACCAAGCAGCTTTCAGCTTTCCGGGACGATCTGGAAGCCTTCCGGAAGCTGGACGCTGAGGTCTTCGGCGTCAATCCTGCGGGAATAGAAACGCATCAAAAATACAGCGACAAGCACGGATTTGGCTTCCCCTTGTTAGTGGATGAAGGGGGAAAAATCACTGAAAAATACGGCGCTCTCAAAACTCCTCTGGGCGGAGTCGCGCGGACGGTCTATATTATTGATAAGCAGGGGATCATTCGCTATGCTCAGCGGGGAATGCCGCCCGACGCGGAACTTTTGGAAGTCTTAAGGGAATTAAAGGAGTAAAAACAGCAGTCGTGGAGATTATGCATGGTAGATGCGAGCACCAATCCTCTGGAAGCGTTGCAGATGGCTTTGAAACGCGAGATCGCCGCCGAAGAATTCTATCTTAATGCGGCCAAGAGCGCCGAAGAAACGAGCTCTCGCAAAATGTTCGAATTCCTGGCCGCCGAAGAGCGCAAACATCAGCGCATCATTCAAGACGAGATTGACAAGAACTTCCTGAAGGAAATGTAGGAAAATCGGGGCGAATCTTTGTGGCCGCCGCTATGAATTTGTAAGGGCGCACGGCGTGCGCCCTTATCTATTGATGGTTCCCAGGAGGCGGGGCTGCCCCAGCCCCGCACTGGCCAAAACGTAGGGGGCGCAAAATCCGCGCCCCCCTATTTTGCTGAATGCCGTTCGCTGAATACTGACGGCTATTTCACCAGCATGCACCTTTCCGTCCGCGCGCCATCCGGCGTCACCAGCCGAGCCAGATACATTCCCGAAGGCATCTGCGAAGCATCCCAAGCCTCCCCGTAGGCTCCCGCCGCCATGAACCGATCCAGCAACGTCGCCACCAAGCGTCCCGATAAGTCATAAATCAGCAGTTGCACATTTCCATCCGAGGGCAAGCTGAACTGAAAAACCGTCTGGGGATTGAAGGGCTCGGGAGCATTGCTCAATCGCAGTTCAAAGCTGTTGACCGGCTCCCAATCCTCCCAATCGGGCAGCCAGATGGTCTCGATGTCGTCCCAACCGGAAATGGTAATGTAGGGCTCGCCTGGTCCAACCGTGCCGCCTTCGAAAAGCTGCTTCGTGAAGGTGAATGAATCGAATGCTCCGATTGAATCGGGGAAAATTCCCAGATAGCCGCGTAATTCGTATTCTCCCGGCATCGCCCTACCGGAGACATACATTTCGATTCTCCGAGTGAATGGATCTCCGGCCTCAAGGTAGATGTTCTGCCTGACCAGTATGGGTCCTATCGTTTGACCGTTGGGCAACTCTAAATCTGCCCAGGCATCACAAACGGTATACCCATACGGTTCATAGATTAGGGTGGCATCGTATTGGAAGGATCCGCCTTGCGCTGGGACCACAATGGGGGGATCAACCGGATTCAGATCCAGTGTCAGCGTCCCGGGCTGTCCAATTTGGTGGAAATAGTAGGCCCCCATGTCGGCTCTGGTCCCATCAGGATCGGGGAGCGAATTCGGATCGCCCGCATCAATGCAGGGGGAACCCCACATGAGGTGATAATTATGAGCCGCAGGATCCACGAATCTCGGATCTGCGTTGATATTTCCTATACCTGGCCAACCCCCTTGTATGTCGCTGTAGGTTGCCCCGAAGATGTCCCCCATCCAATTGAACCAGAAGATGCAATTCAGGAAGGTAGTGGTGCTGCCGTTGATGGAGAGAATTGCCGGTGAGCTGTTCTCAACGAGGGTGCAGTTGATCACCCGCGAGTGATCATCCCAAAGGTAGATAGCTCCACCAGGATTGGGCCAGGATGAGTTGTCATAGAAGACGCACCGCTCGATCACGCTGTTCGCGTCCCCGGCGAAGTTTATCGCCCCACCGCAGTGGTACACCCTATTGCTGTGACAGACATTATAGCGAAAGCTTACATAGTCCCAGAGCAGGTACATCGCGGCGCCTCGATTGGCGCGATTATTCTGGAACGTGCTGTGCTCTACTATAATGGCTGAAGTGTGGAGATAGAAAACGCCGCCATAACCCGATGGATAGTTGTCGGCGTATTCGAAGATGCAATAGTAAAAAGCGGAAGTGTCGGGATTGAACATATACTTGAAACCATTCCAGGTGACTCCCGGTGGTGCCGTGAAGACGATCGAATCGTTGGGCGCGCCAAGTGCCAGGATGCGTCCATCCACCACGAATTCATAGTCGCCCTCGAAGATGACATGCACACCCGGCTTGATGACCAACAGGCTGTCCCAGGGAACCAGCAGATCCCCCTCCACATAATAAGGCGATCCCCACAGATCCCAGTATCCCCAAACTGGCCCACTTACGGGCGTCGCCACGATGATATTCGGCAAAGTTACCAGGCAAATCGCCCCCATCAGGATGCTGATTTTCAAGCGTTTCATTGCCGCCTCCATTAAACGATATTAGCTTAGAGACATTGCTAAGATACGAAAGAAATTTGCCATTGTCAAGTGCTTTTTTTTGCATATGCGAAGATGTTGGATGCCAGAGCGGGGACTCTCGTAGTATCGCCGCAAAATAACGTTGACCGCAGAAGACCTTGTATTTGCTTAACTTTCACCACGTCCATCGGCGCGGTGAGCAATCTCGTTCTTATTTCACAGAACCCTGAATGCTGCAAGATTTGTGCAATTTCACCGTGGGTGTAGTTGCGCGCCCGCGCCCAACGATCATGCAACCTTTTTGGCAACCAAGAAAAAAACGGCACACGGTTCCAGGGAAGCAGCGGCAGGATTGCACCATGTGTCTCGAAAATCCACCACCGATGCGGAACCGAAAGGATGATCGTCCCCCCTAGTTTTAGCACCCGCCAGATTTCCCTGAGAGTTTGTTGCTGATCTGGAACATGCTCGAGCATTTCAAAACATGTTACGATACTAAAGCTTCTATCTTGAAAAGGGAGTTGTTCCGCGCTGCCGCCGATCATCGAAATATTCAGAATCCCTGCCTGCCGGAGAGACGAATCGAATCCGGCTAAACGCGAATACTGCAGGTCAATGCCAATACAAAATTTCAAATGCCGTGCAAAGAATTCCGTTTGGCTGCCGTTGCCGCAGCCGATATCCAACAAGTTCTCAGCAGGATTGAAACACCCAATTTCACTCAGAGCCACTCGGTAGCGTCTTTCGTGGAATAGGCTTCCTCTGGGGATTGGCTCTCCAGGCAGAATGTGCTTTAGGCTTTGCATATTCTTCCAGCAATGACTGATGCCACCCCTTCCCCTGCCCTCACCCCCGCCTCGACCGTGGGCGTCATTTCAGGATCCAGCCAATCCCCGGCCAGGTAGAGTCCTCTGATCGCCGTATCCTGTGGCAGAATCTTGCCCCAAAGCTCGCGCGGTCGCAGGGGCGTCGCCCGTTTCTCGCTCACCTGCTTCCAGGCTGTCCAGCGCACCCCCCGCAACTGCGGGAATGCGGTTATGACTTCATCCATGATTGGTAGGGGCGCAGCGCGCTGCGCCCCTACCACGACATCGTCTACGATGATACCCATTGGCGCGCTCCAATCCCCCCACAATCTGGCAAAATCGAAGATCCAACCAGCCCGCCTTCCCGGCAGACAGGTATATCCCTCTAACAGCGGCCGATCCTCTCCCCAGAGGTAAATGGTCGTGATTGGATTCGCTTTCCATTCGCTCAGGCGGTATTCGGAAATGATCTGCCTCCCGTCAGGTTCGTCTTGCAGCCATTCCAGCAGCGCCCAGGGCGGTAGCGCGGCTATCACTGCATCTGCTGCAAAAACCTCGCCGGTTTTCAACTTAATCCCCTTTACCGTTTTGGATTCGCAAATTAGCCCATCCGCGGTTGCTCTCAGCTTGATTTCTATCCCGGCCTGATCCATTGCTGCCTGCGATTGCCCGCCAAAAATCTCACCGAGCGGCCTTTTCGCGTATCCCAGCCGGCCGCCGGTGGCCCCTCGGCAGAAGCCTTGCCTGAAAATAGCGCGCAAATTTTGCACTGGAATATCCGCCGCCGAAGCGTTTATAGCAGCGCGAATCACCGGCTCCCAGAAGATCTTGCGCTCCTCAGGTTCGCTGTGAGAGTCCAGCCACTGACCGGCGTCTATTTGCCAATCCAATGCCTGACCTACAAGATCTCGAGCAGCCCTAAATGCGCGTTGGCGCGCTGTCCAAGAGAGAATTGAAAAGCCCAGCAATCCTACAGCGAAATTGAGCGGCGCCGGGAGTGGCCACTCACGCAACCAGCCGCGCCGGCCATCTGCCCGAATAAAGGGTATAGCCCCCGGGTAAGGGTATTCGAAGGCCTCCTCGATGCCCAGCTCCTGAAAGAGCTGCCGCGCCCGATTATAGGCGCTCAAAAAGAGATGCGGGCCATTATCGAACGACGTGGGCACATTGGAAGATTGATGACTGGCCAGCCGCCCGCCCAAATACGGCCGAGCTTCGATCAGCGTCACCTGCGCGCCGGACTGTCGCAGCCGCCAGGCGGCCGTCATGCCGGAAATGCCCCCGCCAAGGACGACCGTTTTCATGGTGCGATCATTGAAAATTTGGCAAAAAAACCTTGCATTTCTGGGCGGCGAATATTAAATTTTAGTTAATCCAGTTATCTGGAGGTGGAAGGCTTAGCCTTTGGCCGCGGCCCGCGTGAGCGGGTTGCGGTTTTTTATGGCAGCCATTTACGGCCCCAACCCCAAATTCGGCCGGTGGAACTTCGATAATATTTATGCTCCTCAAGAATCTGGGCTATTTTCATACTGAAATTATCCGCAAGTGATTGATTTTGATGCCTTGCCAAGGTGGAGCGAAAGCTCGGATAAGCCACTAAATCCGTCAATTGAAGACCTGAGATATTGTTGGATTTGCTTTTTACCTTGAGCTGGTTACTGGTGAGCCTCTGCGTAATTCGTTCAGCCGTGAGATACCTGGTCCCCATCTGCGAGTGCCGAGCAAACGAATCCTTTAGCCTGCGGTCTTCCTTGCCGCCTCTGGATTCGGCCAGCACATCTCCCATTGAATCCCTCTCTTCCAACCACAAGACATACCGCTCCAGAAGTACCTCCATACAATAATGGTAGGGATCATAGTGCCATCTGTGATACTGTTCAAGATGCTCAAGTTTGTCAATTATAACGGTGAAAACGGTGTAATCGAAGTTATTGAGAATTCCAAGAACCTCCTCATCGAATTGAGTCCGCAGCGTCGCATCACCTAGCGCGTGAAAGGGTGGCTTGCCTTCCTTAATCTCCTTACGATGCAGGATAATTGGGGTCATCAGCATGATGCCTGAAATATCGCCTTTTGAGATCCTCAAGAGCGGGAAAAACTACCCTGTCCACATATGCCAGTTCCAAGGCAATGCCAGTCAGGCTGAGGAAACGGTGATTGGGATCTCGCGAGGATTTCAAATCCGCATTTCCCACTTCATCAACGTATAGGCGATACTTCAAAGGATGTCCATAGCGAAATTGGCTGTCAGATGGAATATAATCGGCAGTTGGATGGCAATCAAGCAAAACTGTTGCCGAAATTCAACCAGGCCAATTTCTCTTGCATTGATCCCTGTTTTTGCCTAAATTAGGCCAAAATAAGGCGCATCCACAAGGAGGTCTAATGACGCTCAAAACGCGCGAACAGAATAACGTGCTGATCTTGGAAGTCAGGGGCAAGATGATGGGGGGTCCGGATTCCCAGGTGTTTCAGGACACCATCAAGAATCAGATCGCCAAGGGGCATAAACTCTTCATCTTCGATCTGGCCGGAGTGGATTGGATGAATTCGTCGGGTTTGGGCATCCTGATCGGCTCCTTGACCAGCATTAAAAACGCCGGCGGCGAACTTAAGCTGGCTGCCGTCACCGAGAAGATTCATAGCCTCTTCCTGATCACCAAGCTGGTGACCATCTTCGAATCCTACGAAAACACGAGCGAAGCCCTCAAAAGCTTCGAGGCTTGATTCCGGAAGGCATGACGGCTCAGGCTGACAAACCTGAAGGAATCTCTGCCTTCTCGGCCGGCAGCGACCCGTCGGAATCTCTCTGGGCGGAGAAGAAAGTGCTCCAGGAGCTCAAGGGCGTCCTGCAACAGGTGCAGCAGGATTTGAAGAAAGAGCCGCCGGCTGCTTTCGAATCCGATAGATTACGGCTCTTTGAGAAGCAGCTCGAACGCCTATCGCATCTGCTGGAACACGTCGAAGAGGTGCAGCGCACCCGCCTGGAAATATACCTGATCACCCAAATCGCGCAGAATCTGGCCAATGTTCTCGATCTCGAAGACGTGCTGAACCTGATCCTCGATTCCGTCAAGCAGGTCGTGGATTACGATGCCGCCGGAATTTTTGTGGTGGGGGAGAACGGGCAGGTCATCGTTGGCGAGTTGCTGCGCGGCTTCGAGGAATCTGAGTTGGGCAAAGTGCGGCAGAAGCTGGGTCAGGGTCTCATGGGATGGGCTATGGAGCACATGGCGCCGCTGGCGGTGGCGGACGTCTCGCGAGATCCGCGCTACATGATTGCCCGGCCGCAAACGCGCTCCGAATTGGTCGTGCCTTTATTCACCGGCGGCAAGGTGATCGGGTGCTTTAACCTCGAAAGCAATCGTCTGGCCGCCTTCAGCGAGCGCGATGCCGAGCATCTCATGACTTTCGCCTCGCACGCCGCCGTGGCCATAGAGCGCGCCCGCATGCATCGCCAGATCCTCGAGAAGCGGCGTATTGACGAGGAGCTGGCCCTGGCGCGGCGCATGCAGTTGAGTCTGCTGCCGAGTTCCGCTCCGGTGCTGGAGAATTTCGAAGTCGCGGGCATCAACGTCCCTTCAGAAGAAGTGGGCGGCGATTATTTCGATTACATCCGGCTGACCGACAAGGATCTGGGCATCGCCATGAGCGACGTGGCAGGGAAAGGCGTGCCGGCGGCGTTTATCATGGCTTCCTTGCGAGCCTCGTTGCGCATCGAATCCGTCAGCCATTACGCGATTTCCACCATTCTTTCCCGCGTTAACGATTTTCTCTTCGAATCCATTGAACCCGAGCGCTTCGTGACGGCCTTTTACGGCGTCCTGGACTCTCGATCGCGCATTCTCACCTATGCCAATGCCGGTCACAATCCCCCCCTGCTCTTGCGCAAAAACGGCAAGCGCGAGCTTCTGAGCGAAGGCGGACTTCTGCTCGGCGCTTTCCCCGGCGCCCTCTACCATGAACATCGCGTCACCCTGCAGCCGGAAGATCTGCTGATTCTCTACACGGATGGCATTTCGGAGGCTGAAAATCCCGAAGGGGAGCAATTCGGGATAGATCGCATGGAAAGCGCGGCTCGCCAAGCCTCGCCGAGGGGCAGTGAAGCGGTCATCGAAGCCCTGCTCAAGGCCGCTCGACGCCATGTGGGCAAAGCCGGATTACAGGATGACATTACTATGATGGTGATCCGATGCCGTTGAAGAAGATCGCCCAGCTTGTCATCCCCAGTTCCCTGGATCACCTCTCGGATCTTGACCGCTTCACGGAAAAGACCATTCGCACCCTTTCCTTGCCCGGCCAAATGCTGGACGATATCGCCATTACGGCCTCCGAAGCCGTCAATAACGCCATCGTGCACGGCAACAAGCTCGATCCCTCAAAGAACGTCAAGATCACCTTTTACCGGGGCGACAAGTTCCTGCGTCTCATCGTCCAGGATGAAGGCTCCGGCTTTGTTCTCGAATCCGTGCCTGATCCTCGCAACGAAGAAAACCTGCTGAAAACCTCCGGCCGGGGCCTCTTGATCATCCGGCACTTGATGGATCGCGTCGGCTATCGCCAGCTCAAGGCCGGCCTGCAAATTATCATGGACAAGTTCTATCCGAAAGGCTGACATGGAGACGAAACCGCCAAACGCGCCGCGGGTGGCCATCTACCCCGGCTCTTTCGATCCCATCACCTTCGGTCACATTGACATCCTCGAACGGACCGCCGCGCTTTTTGATCGTGTGGTCGTTGCGCTGGCCGTGAACCTGGAAAAGAAGCCCCTGTTTTCGCTTAAGGAACGCCGCGAGATGATTCGCGAGGCCGTAGTTCATCTTCCCACCGTCGAGATTCTGGAAGCGGAGGGCCTGATGGTGGAATTCGCGCGGCGGCAGGGAGCCATCGCGTTGATTCGCGGCCTGCGCGCCATCTCCGACTTTGAATATGAATTTCAGATGGCGTTGATGAACCGTAAGCTCGCGCCCCGGCTGAATACGGTTTTCTTGATGCCGCACGATAATTATACCTACCTGAATTCGACCATCGTGCGCGAGGTCGCTCGCTTCGGCGGTGACGTATCGCCCTTTGTCCCTCCGGGCGTCGCGCGCCGGCTGCAAGAAAAGTTCGCCAAGCCAAAGGCATGATTCAATTTCTAAACGTGAGTCATCAGTACCCCAATGGCAGGGGTGTGAGCGGCATCTCCCTCGGTGTCTCTCGAGGTGAGTTCGCTCTTTTGGAGGGTCCCATCGGCGCTGGCAAAACCACTATTCTGCGACTAATATATTTGGATCTTACTCCACAATCGGGTCAGATTCGAATAGATGGCCAGTTTTTGCATTCCCTTCGAGGCCGGGATCGAGCCCTGCTGCGCCGTAAATTGGGCATCGTCTCCCCGGACACCCCGCTCCTGCCCGATCGCACCATTTTTGATAATGTCGCTTTGCCCTTGCGCATCGCCGGAGAATCCCATCGCCGAATCCTCTTGCAGGTAAACCGACTTCTATTTCGTTTCGGTCTGCAAAGCCGCGCCCGCGCCCGGCCTATCGAATTGTCTTCGGGCGAACAGCAGAAGACGGCCATTGCACGGTCCCTCGTCAACCACCCATTTATTCTCTTGGCCGACGAACCGCTTTCCAATATTGATAGCGAATCTGGCGCAGAAATCGTCGACCATTTACGCGAGATCAACTCCGAAGGAACCACAATCTTGGCGGCTACTCATCACTCCCAGCCTTTCGGTCGCCTTCCCGGGCGGATTATGCACTTGAACGACGGACGGTTGCTCGATAAAGCAGGCCTGACCCTCTCATGATTTCTGGATTGGCTTTCGCCCTGCAGGAAGGGACTCAAGGGGCGCGCCGTGGCGTCCTGCACTCTCTGATCGCGGTGGGAACTTTGACTCTGGCGGTGGTCATCCTCGGATTCTACTATGGTGCTCGCATCAATCTACAGCATGCCGCCCGGGGATTGCTGGGCCAATTTCAGTTTGAGGCCTTCGTCGCCCTGTCCCTGCCGGAAGACCTGCACCCCGATCTGCAGCGCCGTCTGCAGGCCCTTGATCCGCGCTGGCGCATCACCTACATATCCCGCGACGAGGCGGCGGCCAAGTTCTCCCGCGAGTTCGATCCGACTCTCTTTAGGATCTTCGATGAAAATCCCTTGCCCGCCTCCTTCATCATCACTCTGCCTCCTGCCAGCCTCCAGCCGGATTCGGCCCGGCGGATAGCCGATCGCATTCTGCAACTGGATGGCATCGAGGATCTGGTTTACGATCAGGATCTGCTGCAATTGCTCACGATGGGCCGCCGACAGCTCAATACCTGGGGTTTTATTCTTGGCGTTTCGACTCTGATCATCGCGCTGGCCTTAACCTACAACGCCGTCAGGCTGAAAATCGGCCGGCAGCGAACCGCCTTGCGTCTGATGTCTCTCTTGGGAGCTACGCCGCGCGCTCTACGCGGAATCTATCTGGTGCAAGGAGTGATTTTGGGAGGCGTCGGCGGTTTGCTGGGCTGGATCTGCCTGTCCTATTTGGCCTCCACCTTACAGATCCAGTTTTCTCCCGGTTTGCGCCTCCTGCAGCCCTCCTTTTGGGCCATGCTGCTTGTAGGTCTTGTTCTGGGAATTTTGGGGAGCACCTTGGCCGCCGGGAGGTATTTGAGGCCTTCATAGCGCAATCCCCTGGCCCGCCGGGAACCGCATGGCTTGATTTTTCATTCAATTTAGCGGAGAGAATCCACCGCTATGAATCTGCTCATCACCGGCGGAGCCGGCTTCATCGGCTCGAATAGAATGCTGGAGAACTAATCGAAAATGTCCGAGATGCAGACATCAATCATTTGGTGCGGGGATTGTTTAAGCAGGCTCAAAAATCTGCCTGATGAGAGCGTGGATTTAATTTATATTGATCCGCCGTTCAATTCAAACAGGAACTATGAGGTGTTCTGGGGGGATACACGCGAGAAACGATCTTTTGAAGATAGGTTTGGCGCAGCGGAGCATTATGTAAACTGGATGACGCCCCGGCTCGTTCAGCTCTACCGAGTGTTAAAACCGAGTGGGAGTTTTTATTATCACTGCGACTGGCATGCTTCTCATTATATCAAGATTCGTCTTGATAATCTTTTCGCCTTTAATAATTTTCTTTCTGAGATTGTCTGGTGCTATAGAGAGCGCGGCATCGCCAAGAAGTATTGGAATCGTAAGCACGATACAATTTTCGCCTACGCCAAGAAACTTGGAGAGCATACCTTTAATTGGCAGGAGGTGCTTGAGCCATATTCAGAAGAATATCTTAAGAAGTTTAAATATCGAGACCAGAAGGGCCGATACCAGATCCGCGGCAAAAATATCAACGGCAGTCCAGTACAAAGAGCAGATGGGCTAACGCCCGAGACTGAAGCTAAATATCCAGAGCTGACGTATCGCCAGTATATGGATCAAGGCATGCTGCCCTTGGACTGGTGGGTTGTGCCGTTGCTGAATAAGGCGTCACACGAGCGCCTCGGATATCCAACTCAAAAGCCCCTCACGCTTCTCGAAAAAATCATAAAAGCATCTTCAAATGAAGATGATATTGTCCTAGATGCCTTTTGCGGTTGTGGAACCACTTTGGTTGCCGCGCACAAGCTGGGACGAAGATGGATGGGAATGGATATTTCCCCAACAGCTTGTCGTGTTATGGCGGTCAGATTGAAGAAAGTATTGGGATTAAGGGAGGGGAAAGATTTTGTAATCCGAGATTTCCCCAAGACGATAGCTGAATTGCTGAAATACCCCCCATTTGAGTTCCAGAACTGGGCAATTAATGCTTTAGGGGGTGCACCCTCTGCCCGCAAGGTTGGAGATATGGGAATTGATGGATATGTTTATCCCGTAGAAGAGGTTTCACTTAAGAAGACGGAGGATAAGGACCTTTTCGGCGATATGGATCGGCGCATTCCTGTGCAAGTAAAACAGCATCGCGCTGGGCGACCCGATATTGACGCTTTTGAAACTGCCATGCGCCGAGATAGCCGCGAGCGCGGCATCTTTGTTGCGCTTGAGTACTCGGATGATGCTCTGCGTGAGATCGCGCGCGTCCAGCGCGAAGATAAACTGCTCATTGTTCCAATAACGGTTCAGGAAATTCTAGACGAGGAAGCAGCCCAGAAAATCTAAATATCTGCAATAGAAAAGCATGCAAAATATATTAATCACCGGCGGCGCCGGCTTCATCGGCTCAAATTTCGTCCACTACCTCCTGCGGAATCATCCCGACGTCTCGGTCGTCAATCTGGATGCCCTGACCTATTGTGGGAATCTCGAGAATTTGCGGGAAGTGGAAAAGAATCCTCGCTATCGCTTCGTGAAGGCCGACATTGCCGACAGCGATGCCATTGGGAAGGTGTTTGCCGATACGCGTTTTGATGCCGTCATCAACTTTGCCGCCGAGACCCATGTGGATCGTTCCATCACCGGCCCGGCCGTCTTCCTGCGCACCAATGTGATTGGAACGCAGGTTCTGCTGGATCTGGCGTTGAAGCACGGCGTCAGGCGCTTTGTCCAGATTTCCACAGACGAAGTCTACGGTTCCCTGCCTGAAACCGGCGTATTCTCCGAAACCACTCTGCTGGCGCCCAACAGCCCCTATTCAGCCTCCAAAGCCGCCGCGGATTTTCTCGTGCGCGCCTACGTGCACACCTATGGAATGGATGCCTTGATTACGCGCTGTTCCAACAACTATGGTCCCTATCAATTCCCCGAGAAGCTCATTCCGTTGATGATCACCAACGCCCTCGAGGGTAAATCCCTGCCCGTCTATGGCGACGGCATGAACGTCCGCGATTGGCTGCACGTCGAGGACCACTGCCGGGCGATTTGGGCGGTTCTCGGGAAAGGGAAGAAGGGTGAAGTTTACAACATCGGCGGATCGAATGAATGGCACAATTTGATGCTCGTGAAAGAGCTGCTGCGAATCCTCGGAAAACCGGAATCCTTAATCACCTTCGTGAAGGATCGCCCCGGCCACGACCGCCGCTACGCTATCGACGCCTCCAAAATCAAATGTGAATTGGGCTGGCAACCGAGCTATGATTTTGCCGCGGGATTGAAGCAAACGGTGGATTGGTACCTTCAAAACGAGAGCTGGTGGCGGCGGGTGAAAAGCGGCGAATATCAGAAGTATTATCAAGAGCAGTACGGCCTGTGAAGCTATCGCGCGAAAAAGTCATCCTCTTCGCCGCCGATTTTGCGGCGCTGAATTTGGCCTATGCCGCTTCCTATTTTCTGCGCTACGAAACCGGCTGGTTCCGAGCCGTTTCAGTAGCGCCGGAATTTCGTCACCTTCTCACTCCATCTCTGATTGTCTGCCTGGGATGGCTGGCCATTTTTTTGCTGCGCGGTCTCTATCGCACGCTCTATGGCCAGAGTCCGGTGGATATCATTTTCAGCGTTGTGCGCGCCTCATTGGTCGGGATTTTTATCATATTTTTGGTCACCATTGATCTGCGCCAGCCGCTCTCACCCAGCCGAGTCGTGCTGATGTCTTATTGGGGCTTTCTCGTTCTTTTCGTGGGCGGAGGACGCGTCGCTGTGCGCCTGGCCCAGCGACGCTTGCTGGCGCGAGGCATCGGATTGCGCAATGCTCTGATCATCGGATACAACGATCGCGCCCGCTCCTTTTTGCGCCAGATCCAAAACGTACCCGCGATGGGCTATCGAATCTGCGGATTCCTGAACGGCGCGGAAGGTGAAGAATATCTGGGAGCCAAAGTTCTGGGATCTTCGGAAAAAGTCGAGACGGTCGTCCGACAATATGGCATTCGCGAAGTGATTCTGTCCCCTTCACCGGCGGATCGCGAACAACTGCCCGGAATCATCTCGCGCCTGGCCAACCTGAGAATCGGCGTGAAGATCCTCCCCGATTTGACGGACGCCCTCTACGGCCCCCTGCGTACCGCCGCCATTCGCGGAGTTCCCCTGATAGACGTTTTCCCCGATCTCCTTTCTCCCGGCGAGCGCACCTTGAAACGTCTCATTGACATTGTGGTTTCGTTCGTGGTCCTGGTGCTCGGCCTTCCTCTCTTGCTCCTGATTGCGCTGGCCATCCGGCTCGATTCCCGCGGCCCGGCGCTTTACATTCAGCAGCGCGTCGGCCGGGGCGGAAGGCTTTTCACGCTGTACAAATATCGCTCTATGGTGCACCAGGCGGAAGCCGACACCGGGCCCATCTGGGCCGACAAGAACGATCCGCGCATTACCCGCGTCGGACGCTTCATGCGCCGGCTCCATTTGGACGAGTTGCCGCAGTTCATCAATATCTTGAGAGGCGATATGTCGCTGGTCGGACCCCGCCCCGAGAGGCCCTCCTTCGTCGAGCAGTTCCGCAATGCCATCCCCCTCTACGAGCGCCGCCTGAATGTCAAACCCGGCATCACCGGCTGGGCGCAGGTCAAGCACAAATATGACGAGTCGCTGACCGACGTCATGGATAAGCTGCGCTACGACCTCTTCTACCTCGAAAATATGTCCCTGGCCCTCGATCTGAAGATCATCCTCTCCACCGTGGGCGTAGTGCTCTCCGGCAAAGGACATTAAAAACGCCTGGGGGTCGCCCCAGGCCCTGACATAGAAGTAGGGGCGCAGCATGTCGAGGAGCCTTTGGCGGCTGCGCCCCTAATTTTGCAAGCTACCCGTCCTTGGCACCCAGTCTCTATTTCAAGAGTACCATCTTTCTCGCCATCGTCCGTCCGTCCGCTTCCAAGCGGTAAATGTAGATACCGGAGGCCAGATCCGCCCCATCAAAGCCGATGGTGTGCGTTCCCGCCTTATAAACCTCATTTGCCAGAGTAGCCACGCGTTCACCGCGCAGATTATACACGGCCAGAGTCACGCTGCCAAGATTCTCCAGGCTGAAGCGAATCGCCGTCGTGGGATTGAATGGATTGGGGGTGTTCTGCTCCAAGGCAAACCGTAGCGGCGCCTGTGGGGGATTACCGCGATAGCCCGTCGTGTCGGGCATATGCTGCACGTGAAATGGAATGCCGCCCGGATCAGGATACTGCGGCGCCAATGGCGCCATGGGGATCGAATCCACCGGCACGCGATGATAGATCACCGAATTCAAGGTCGCCACGCCCTCGGGTTGATTGGCCTGCTGGGAATTGCCAGCGTCGTAGTCGAGGATATATAGGACGTGGCAATCGCCATCCACACGTTCCGCCAGGGATGGGCAGATTTCAGAATAACACTCCCCAGGCGCGGCTCCATTCGGGCTGATCGTGTTCGTTATATTCCTTCCCACCGACCAATTTTGTCCCCCATCAGTCGAAACGCTGACGCACACTTCCCCGGAAGGATATCCTCCCGCCGAAATCGTGGATGAGTCGAATATCTGATAGGTGCAGTAGAGATAGCCGGTCATAGGATCTTCACCCAGGGAGGGTCGCTGAGCATACCGATTCCACATTCCCGGCTGAGGCCCATGAATCCAGCCGTTGGCGATCATCTTGAACTCGTTGGGCCGCTCTTCCGACCAATGCCAGATCAACGACGCCGATATGGTTTGCAGAGAATCCAACTGGTAAAATCCAAGAGTCGTGAAAGCAACATGACAGTAATCGTTCCGGTCAAAATACAGGCTGATGTCCGTGTAGGCGCGCAGAGTGTCCCCGTTGGCCAGGAGGGTATCCGGGTAAAAAGAGGTGTCCGGATGCAGGAAATTGGTCAGGTTGAACCAATTGTCGAAATTCAGATTCATGCCATCGTCATCAATCATCATATGGATGTCATTGTTGTATTGGCTGCCATTGGAAAAGGGGAAACCTTCATCTCGGCAGCTCGTCCAGGCCGCCGCCACGCGATTGGATATTCCGGAGGCAGTCACCTCTGCCGCCACCGTCATGGTGTAGTCCAAAAGCGTCTGGGAATTGTAGATGATCGCGCCGCTCTCAAACGTGCCGGTGCACCAGGTCTGCAGCATCGGATCCGTATTGGAGGCCATGGACTGTGTGCTGATGATTAAAAATTCGCCGTCCATCTTCCGGCAGATGCGCGGCCAGATAAAGGGGAGGTCCTGTCCTTGGTACCAGGGAAGTTCAAATGTCCCGTAGGATACCGCCGCGGCGGCGCTGTGAGGGTTGGGGCTGAGTCCGGTCTGATGATGAAAAGCCGGCAAAGGGACGCCATTATCATCCACCGCCAGACAGGTGAAACCAGCCTTGATCGAAGTATCAACCTGGATTCCGACTCCCGGATAGGCCTGGAAGCCCGGCGGATCTATCCGGTTATAATACACATGCCGGACACTGGAGGAGGAATTCAGCCCGTTCGTCCAGACAAAATGAAGTCTCCCGGAATCATCCAGTACCACCATCCGGCCGATCGTGCCGTTGTGCTGCAATTCGTACCAAGTGGTGCCGAGGCTGACAGTATCTCCAACCACATCTGTTTCGTCCGTCCATCTCGGAATCTCCGCCGAAACCTCTCCGACCTTTGCCGGGACGAAATTCGCCCCGTCATTCAATGGTAGGTTGGAAATACGAGCTTTGTCGTCATTCGATTGAGCATTCGCCCACCCGGCTATTCCGCCGATCAGCAGTGCCGCAGCGATGATCACAGTTTGCTTCATCTCGATCCCTTGGTCAGCCAAATTCCATATCTTCATTAATTTAATGACTTATGTCTGCTTTTTCAAGCCAATTTGGAGCTAATTTACCAAAATCTGACGGTGGTTGTCAAGCGCAATCTCCTGCACCGGGCAATGTTGCAGCGAGTCCATCGAAAATTTCTTGCAATGTCCATTAGATTTTAGTATTTTGCGAGGGCGTATTCCCTGCGAGATTCAAATGCCAGAACAGACTTGGAAAACAGCCGTCACCGACATCAGCGGCGGTCAGATTCGCGTCCGCGGATATGACATTGCGGATTTGATGGAGCACCTCTCATTCGCCGATGTCATCTATCTCATCTTGAAAGGCGAGCTGCCCAACAACCAGCAACGGCGCATGATGGAAGCCATGTTCGTCTCTTCGATTGATCACGGGCCCACGCCGCCATCCAACCTGGCGGCGCGCACGGTCTTCTCCGGAGGCAATTCGCTCAATGCCGCCGTTGCCGCCGGCGTGCTCACCATCGGCGACTCGCATGGCGGAGCCATCGAGCAGTGCGCGCGGATTCTGCAGGATTGGGTCAGGAAAGATGGCGCCCCGAAGGAACTGGCGGCCAGACTCGTCGCCGAATTCAAGGAAAAAAACAGACGCATGCCGGGCTATGGCCACCGCATTCACAAGCGCGATCCTCGCACCGTGAAACTGCTGGAAATCGCCGAGCGCATCGGTTACAAGGGCCGCCATATCGAGCTGGCCGAGGAGATCCAGGACGAGTTGGAGCGCACCTCCGGCAAGGATCTGCCCTTGAATGTGGATGGCGCCATTGCCGCCGTCACCTCGGAGATGGGATTCGATTGGAGACTGGGCAAGGGCTTCTTCATCATCAGCCGCGTGCCCGGATTGGTGGCGCACGTGCACGAGGAGTGGACTCGCGAGAAGACCATGCGCAAGCTGGGTCCGCCTGCCTACGAATACGATGGGCCTGCTCCTCGCGATGTGAGAGTATGAAGTCTCCACCAGTTGCCCTAATAAGTCTCATCCTCTTTTTGACTGTCGGAGTTTCGGGAGCTGACATTCAGACCGCCGGCCAGATGTACCTTCTCGGCGTCGGAGCTCGATCCGATGGTATGGGCGGCTGCGGGGCTTTGTTGGGTGAGGCCGCCGGCGGCCTGATGAACCCGGCCGCGCAGACCCTCACGGGTGATCTGGCAGGGATGATCTATTCCTGTCCAAGACCCTATTTTATCCGCGGATTTGACTTATTGATTATCACTGCCGGCGCCCGGACCGAATTCGGTTATATCGGAGCCAGTTATATGGCTCGACATGGCGTTGAGGGGAGCGATCGTCCGCCCGAGGAGGGAAGCGCCCTGGTGATGGCTGGAAAGCCCTGGCGGAATCTCTCGCTTGGTCTGGGACTGAAAATTCTCACAGCTCAGAAGGCTAATTTCATCCCCATCAATGAGAGCGGTTCCAAGACCTACAAGATGGCTTTTGACCTGGGCGTGCTCTATACAGGCCTGTTTCCCGAAACCACTCTGTCCAGCGCTCATGAACAAACTGACAACCTCCGGGCTCGATTCGCCAGACCGCGTCCGCGAGGCATCTCCTTAGGCTTGGCCTTCCAAAATCTGGGCGGACGAGTGGAATTCGAAAACGCCATTGATATCGAAATGCTCCCCCAAACTTTTCGCGCCGACCTCTATTGGCTTGGCTTCGAGAATGACTGGTGCACGATTTCGGCGGCCGCCGAGCTGCAGAAACTTTTGGTGGAGCGCAATCAGAGCGGCGGCTACGAGAGCGCCACAACCGCCTTTTTCAACGCTTGGGGCTCGAGCAGCCTCGAGGGCGGCTGGACTTCGCGAATGGGATTTGAGATTTGCGCCTTCGGTCTGATGAGCGCCAGAATCGGTTGGTCGGTTGACCACGGCGAGAGCCGCTCCTTCAACCATGTGGGATTGGGCCTGGGACCCGAGTGGCTGCGCGCCAATCTTGCCCTGCTGCATGAGCCGGGCAGCGATTTTAGTTGGTGGGACAGCTTTAGATTGGATGCCGCTGCTCATCTCAGTTTTGACCAAGTTCGCGGCTGGATGGATCTCCAAGAGTGATCTTCTTATAGGGATTCAACCCAGGTCATTTGCCTATTAAATCATCCGTTTAGTATGCCATTTTTGTCTCTTCTTCTTGACTTTCCGGTCTCAGACTCCGTATATTCAGTCTGAGATTCCTCGTCGTCCCATGATTGACGGCCATTTCGCAAGGTTTATCCTTGAGCAACGACATCATCCAAAACCTTCAGGATCTGCCTGAAGGCGGAGCGCTTCTCTACGAAGGGAGCCGCTATTTGCTTCTGCCTCCAGAATCCCTGGCCGAATTCCAGCGGGCCATGGAGGCAGAACTGGGCGCGGAAAAAGTCGGCCAGGCTCTTTATCGCAGCGCCATACGTCATGGTCGGCTCCTGGCGGATTATTTCCGTTCCTCGATGTCGCTGCAAGACGATGAAGCGGTGCGCTTCATGACGCGGCTGATCCGCCAGATGGGGTGGGGAAGACCGGAAATTATCAACCTCAGCATCGGCCACAGCACACTTGAACTGGAGGTCTATCACAGCGCCTTTGCCGAAGGATATCATAAAGCCGGCGATCCCGTCTGCCATCTGCTACGCGGCTTCTTTGCGGGCATCATGCGGGCCATCTGCGACACTGAGGTCGAAGGCTTGGAAACCCGCTGCCGCGCCGTTGAGGGTCCCGGCGCCTGTTCCTTCGTTTTCGCGGCCACGTCGAGCAGCGGCTTCTCAATCACTTCAAATCCATCCAAGATTCCAGAATAAGGCTAACTGCCGAAACCGATCAGGAGAGCCATGAAATCACTCGCTCATTTTAGCGATAGCAGCTTTAAACAGGATGTTTTGGAGAGCGCCCTGCCCGTTCTTGTAGACTTCTGGGCGGAATGGTGCGGTCCCTGCCATATGCTCGCGCCTATCGTGGAGCAGATCGCCCAGGATTATCAGGGCCGTGTTAAAGTCGGAAAGTTGAACGTGGATGAGAATCCCCAAATCGCCGCCCAATTCGGCATTCGAGGAATTCCGACGCTCTTGCTCTTCGATAAGGGAAAGCCCGTCGAACAGATCATCGGCGCCGTGCCCAAGGCGCAGATCATGACAAAATTGGATGCCCATCTGTCAATGTAAGGTGATATTCCAGGGAGATAGGGAGTCATTATGCCGCGAGGCCGCGCCGGAAAATCTTCTTCATCTTGGTCTGATCCCCGCCTGATCAGGGAAATCCTCACCGAAGTTCGCAGCATCGCCGTGGTCGGCATCTCGGACAATCCCTCGCGTCCCAGTTTCGGCGTCGCTCGCTATCTTATCGAACATGGGTATCGGGTGGTGGGCGTCAATCCCAAATTGGAGGACGTCCTGGGAGATATCTGCTATCCGACTCTATCCCGCATCCCGGAGCCGATTGACCTGGTGGATGTCTTCCGCAAACCTGACGTCGTGGACGCTATTGTGGATGAAGTCGTCAAACTGCACATCCCTTACCTCTGGCTCCAGGAGGGCGTTGTCCAGATTGAAGCCGCCAAGCGCGCCCAGGAGGCGGGGGTCAAGGTCATCATGGATCAATGCATCATGAAGGAGCACAGTCGTCTTGGCTTTTAAGGGGAGTCGAAAATGAAGAATTTCCACTACACGAAGACTTCCAGCAAGAAACCCGAAGAAGCCCTCAAGATTATTCAAGAACAGATCGTCAAGGCCGGATTCACCGTCCTTCAGACGCTGGACATCCGCGCCATCCTCAAGACCAAGGGGATGGATATTCCCAGCGCCTATATCATCGAATACTGTGATCCCAAGCTGGCCCAGCAGCTCCTATCGGACGACCCCCTGATCTTGCACTTTTTGCCCTGTAAGGTTCTCGTTTTCAGCGAAGCGGATCAGACGGTCGTTTCCGCCTCGATGCCCCTGCTGATGCAGCATTTCATGCCGCGCGTGGATTTCAGCGAAATTGGCCCGCTCTTGGAAACCGCTCTGGCGAAAATAGTAGATTCAGCCCTATAAATCATCGGAGAAAATAGCGATGGCCGCATGGAAATGCAGCTCCTGCGGTCCGGTCAAGGAAGGCCGCTGTAAACCCAAGAAATGCCCCAAGTGCGGAGGGCAGGATACCTTTAAGAAGAAAGAATAAGCGTCCCGGCCTGATGCGCTGAGTCCCTTTCGAAGTGCTCAGCCCGATTGTGACCAATCAAACGAGTCCATCTATGCGAATCTTTCGCGTCTTGTTATCTCTCGCGTTCGCCCTCTCGGGTTTGATCGCTTGCTTTTCCGTTGAGTCCATCGCCGAGGGAGTTCAATCAAAAACGATCTACCTCAAATGGAATCGTCAGCTTCACCCCAAGTTGGTTGACGGGCGGTGGGAGACAGGTGACTCGGAGCTGAGCGCCGTCCTTGGTCGTTTCGGCCTGACTCTCATCAAACCGTCGGTGCAGGGCAGGCTCAACTCTGACCCGATGGGATTGAGGCGCATTCTGAGAATCGAGCTGGCAAGTTCGCAGTACCGATCCGCCGCGCTCGAGGAGTTGCGCAAGTTGCGCGGCGTGGTCTATGCGGAACCTTGCCCCGATCGGCGCGCCTCCGATGACAGAGGATGGCCTCCAGCGCGCCCGATCCTGGAGGTGCCTGGCGATCCTCTTTATGGCGATCAGTGGTTTTATCCTCTCATGCAGGCGCCGGCAGCCTGGGATCTGACTCACTCGGATGATTCGGTAGTCGTTGCCATTGTTGACAATGGGACCGATTGGGATCACCCTGATCTTTCCGCCAACATCTGGCAGAATCCCGGCGAGACCGGCGGAGACGGCATTGACAACGACCAGAATGGCTATATTGACGATATCCGGGGCTGGGATTTCTATGGCGATGGGCAATTCATGGATAACGATCCCTCGCCCGAATCATCCGACGATTCCCATGGCACTCATACCGCCGGTCTGGTCGGAGCGTTGATGAATAACAATCGGGGCGTTGTCGGCATGGCGCCGGCTTGTAAAGTCATGCCGGTTCGAACCGGCTCCGGTGGTTTTATCTATTATGGCGTTGAGGGAATCACCTACGCCGCCCACAAAGGCGCCGATATCATCAGCCTCTCCTGGGGAGGCCAATTCTCGAATTCCTACGAGCGGGACGTCATCAACGATGCCCTGGCCCAGGGGTGTCTGGTCGTCGCGGCGGCGGGAAATTTGGGGAGTTCGAATCCCCATTACCCGGCGGGATATGATGGCGTCCTCTCGGTCGCCATGACAGATCCCAATGACGTCAAGGTGGATGGCTCCAATTATGGAACTTGGGTCCGAGTTTGCGCCCCGGGTCTTCAGATCCTTTCGCTTTTTCCCAATGGCTATGGCTATGCCACGGGAACTTCCATGTCCACCCCGCTCGTGGCCGGCCTCGGCGCCTTGTTGAAATCTTACCACCCGACCTGGACCGCCCAGGAAATCTTCTCGCAAATCGTAAATACGGCCGATGACATTTCCTATCAGAATCCCCTCTACCTCGGCCTGCTGGGTTCAGGCCGCGTTAACGCCTATCGAGCCCTGGCCGAAACCGCCCCGGGAATTGTCCTGCAGCAAATGGAAGTCTCTGAAATATCCGGAGATTACGACGGCAGACTCGATCCCGGCGAGGGGGCTGAACTCTTCATCACCGTGAAAAACGAAGGCGCCGCCACCTCGAATGCTCAGGTCGTTCTCAGTCCTCCCGGATATCCGTTGACGGTTAGTCAAAGCCTCTGGAATATCCCGGAAATCGGAGCCGGCGAAATCCTCAGCAATGCCGCTTCCCCCTACCTCGTTTCTGTTGACCCATTCGCTGCCCTGGACAACGAGGTCGAGCTGGTCTTCTCCATCAGCGCCGAAAACTTCTACTCCTCAACGATTAACTGGCCCATCTGGATCAGCCCCGCCTTCGCCAATCACGACATCGGGAGTGTCTCGCTCACGATTACCAATTTTGGACAGATCGGCTATCAAAAATATCTGTACAATTCGGATCCTCCGCCCGAATCCGGCTTTTATTTCCTGCCGGATGGGCCCAACGCTCTCTATCTGGGTTCGCTGATGGCAGGCGTCCCGGAGCCGAAAGTCAGCGATTGCGCTTTTGGCGGATCAGACTATTATGAAGACCGATTCGACTGGCAGGTGGCATCCGGCGGTGATCTGGCCATTCTCCCCGGCGCCGTCGCTGATGAAGAAGGTTTGGCGATCTATCAGGACACCGGAGCACCCTTTCCCCCCGATCGGATCGGTTTGGAAATCACCCAGCACAGCTACGCTTGGGCCTCGCCGCCCAGGAATGATTTCGTTATCATATCCTATCTGGCCAAAAATATCTCAGGCCAGCCTCTTTCCGATCTCTATCTTGGACTTTACATGGACTGGGATTTGATCTTCTACTTCGATAACAAGGCGGGCTGGGACGCCGGTCGCAACTTGGGCTATGTCTACAGCGCCTATAACCGCGATGCTGATCAGCAATACTATGGGACTACGCTCTTAGAGGGCAGCTTGATGTCCTATCGCGTGATTGATCTGTTTGCAGATTATCCCAGCAGCGGCCCCTCGGTCAAGCCCAGGATGTCAGACTCAACCAAGTATGCCTTCATGTCCGAAGGGATGGTAAAAACCAGCAGCACCATTGCCTCCGACCAGGCCACTCTGCTGGCCGCTGGCCCTTATGCTCTGGCCAATCGCGATTGCGTGCAGGTGGTTTTTGCCATCCTGGCGGGCGAAAACCTCTTGGACCTTCGCGCCAATGCAGATTCGGCGCAGGTCGCCTGGAATGGGATTGCTAACCAAATCGCTTCGAACCCCACGGCGGATCAGGGAATTCAGGTGGTGAACATTTTCCCCCGACCGGCAAATGGCAGCCTCAATGTCACTTTCAGGCTGGCCGAAGGCGGGAAAGTCGCCTTCAATCTGCTCGATATCCTGGGCCGTGTCACGCCTCTCTGGGAGGGGGATTTCCCTGCCGCCGGAGTTTACCGTGTAGACCTTCCGCAACAGAATATCGCCTCCGGTGTTTATTGGTTGTTGGCACAGAACGGCCCGGCCAAATCGGCCGCAAAGGTAATCTGGCTTAAGTAAGCTGGCCAGTTCAGCATCGGATCACGCCTCTCCTTGTGATAGCCAGCATCGCTCTCGGTCCACATTGATATTTCTCTCCCCGCACCCCCCCCAATAAGGCAAAAAAAACTTGACTTCCGCCGTCTTCCTTCCATATCTTGTTCTGCAAAATACAAGTGGCAAGGTGGCTAAGCGGCGTTCGGGCACGAATGGCCTTAACATAGTGCGAATAGGCCCATAGAGGGGGTTATCTGGCCTAAAATCAATAACTTGTGCCCCGCCAGATGAACGCTGTTTTCGGATGGCTTTGAAAAGAATCAATGAGCTGCATGGGGGCAATAATGGAAAGACTACGGGGGGTAGGCTTCTTTCTGGCACTCGGGCTGATTCTGTTCCTGATGGTGCCGGTACCAGCCCAATCGGAGGTTCAAGGGAGGCCGACGCTGGCAGTCGCTGGTTCCGGGCCAGTGTGCAACGGAGCCCAGGTAATCCTGTCCGGCTCCGGTTTTGAGCCAAACAAAACCCTTGTTCACTTCGGAGCGGTCGCACGCATCGAACTGGATTCAAAAGTCCATTCGTTGCCCTTTGTCTACAGAGGATTTGATCTGCCGGATGTTGTGGTCATCACAGATGAGCGAGGCCAATTCTCACTGAAATTGACGCCGACTTTTCTCTCCGGCGTCCGCGGTTTGGTTCAATTCGCCGTCTATGATCAAGACCAGGTTATCTCTACCGAGTTCGTCCCGGCGAATGTCTCCGGACCGCTTGAACCATTTGCTGTGGATGCCACAGCCGGCACGCTCATTTTCGACGCCTACAGCAAGGGCGGTTCGGGCGAGCCCCACGTGGCTAACGGTGATGATGTGCCGCTCTCGTCGAATGCCGCCGGCGACTGGGTTGGCACTCTCTATGGCGTCAATCTGGAGCGCTACACCACCTCGAATGGCACGGGAACTCCCGATGTCTATACGAATCTGGCCAATGATGTCACCTTCAGCGGCGGCAATCTTGTCTCCGGTTCCTCGGCTGTCGTGGCTGGGCTGGTCGCGCCCACCTATCTCTCAATTCGTATGGCCGTGGGTGTATGGGATCCACCGACCTATTCCACTTTGGTCTGGACAACCACTACAGGAGCCGCCCAAGCCATTGGCTGGCTCAACACCACGGACGAAATCCAGCCCCAAGTTTCCTCCGCCACGGCGACAAATCTGACGACAATCGTCGTCTATTTTAATGAAGCCGTCACCACCCCCGGTAATAATGCTCAAGCCATAGACAACTGGACGATAACGTTTAATGGAAGCAAGGCGGTCTCGGCGCTTTCTCCTCTGGGATCTTCCGGGACAGCCTCTTGCACCCTCACGGTGGCCAATTTGGGGGACCGCGGCGCCACGCCAACGGTGCAATTCACCACCGGCAATGGCGAATTTGAAGACGTCTGGGGCAACGACTGCGCTGGCACCACTTCGCCTCACATCACCGCGTCGGATGGCATCGCTCCGGCGACTCCCACCCTGACGTCGCCGACGACCACCACGCTGATGGAAGGTGCTTCCATGACCTGGAGCGCGAACGCCGGTTCCGGGACGGATGGATCTCTGGCAGGGCTCGAGCTGCAGGGCTCTGCCGATGGCTCGGCCTGGGATAGCCTGGGGGTGGATGCAAGTTCTCCTTATGGAGGGACCTACACCTTCGGGACTCAATATCACTACTATCGCTGTCAGGCTTATGATACCAACAATAACACCGCCAATTCCAGCGCTACTCCGAATCTGCATGACGCCAACCACTTGCATCTGACCACTATACCGGCCGCCACCCAGGCCAATGTGGAATCGGACGCGTGGACCGTCACGGTGCATGATAATTATGGGAATTCAGAAACGGTGACGCAGACCGTGTCGCTCAGCACCACCTCCTCCTGGGGCTATTTCCGCGCCGTCTCGAGCGGCCCCTCGGTCACCTACATCAACATCATGGCCAGCTCTTACGGGAATTTCTACTACGTTGATTCGCAGGTCGGAAATCCCTGGATTTTCGTCGTTAACGTCGCCCTGGCGGACGATTCCACCCAATATGAGATCACGGCCAATACTGCAGTAAGTTCAATAAAAATCCGCGCCGCCTCGGGCGGCGGTGGATCCGAGATTGGCAATCTGGAAATCGCCGGCGCTCCCAACGGTGGTTCTTACAACTCGACCCAGTATATGTATGTCGCGGGCTATAATTCCCTGGGCGAATTTGTCACCGACGTTGCTGCGGATTGGTCGGTCACCGGAACCTTGACGGAAACTGGAGGTTCGGGCTTTGAGAATTTCGACCCCACCATTTCCAATCTTTATACGGCCATTACATCATCCAATAGGTCGGGCCGAATCGTGGCCGAATACAACGGGTACAGCGATTCCACCGGAACCGTGACCGTGGATGCGACTCGACCCGCCATCGTGCAAGGATTTAATATCACCGGGGACGAAGATCAAAGCTACGTAAACGCCACCTGGTCGCCGACTTCCAGCTACGATGACGGCAACAATGCCTCATCGGGCAATGTGGCGGATTTCGATATCCGCTTTGCCGCCACCATCATCAACACGGAATCGGCCTGGAATAACGCCACCTCGGTCGGCACGGCGGGCAAACCTTCATCCTTCAACGGATCATCGTCATGGCGAATCTATATGGCTGGTTTCCCTGCGGGATATTACTTCTATGCCATTAAGACTCTGGATCCGCAGGGATACTGGTCGCTCATCGGCTGGGGCTGTTATACCACGTCTCCCGATTACTCCTTGCCGGTTACCCTTTCCTCATTCTATGCAACGGGAGGTTACGGCAAGATCTTCCTCTCCTGGTCTTCAGAATCCGAAATAGACGCCTTGGGCTATCGCGTGCTTCGATCCGAAGATGAAGGCTTTGCCGATCCAGCGGTCGTGGCCGGCTTCGAAACGAATCCCGAGCTTCTCTGCCAGGGTAGCGGCGCCACCGGCTACGACTACAGCTATGTGGATGGTTATGAACTGCAGCCGGAAATGCCCTATTACTATCGCCTGGAATCGGTGGATATCAACGGCCGCTCCGAAATCCATCCAATGCAAGCGATGGCCTTGGCTTTGCCGCTGCCAACCGATTACTCCCTGGGGCCCAACTTCCCCAATCCCTTCAATCCCAGGACGCAATTTGACCTCCGCCTTCCGCAAAGCGGACCCGTGACCGTGACCATCTATGATCTGCGCGGGCGAGAAGTCGCGCGCCTCCTCGATGATGCGCAACTTGATGCCGGCATCCACCGCCTGACGTGGAATAGTCAGAGTGCCGCCGGCGTGACCATGCCTTCGGGGCTCTATCTCTGCCGCTTGCAGGCCCCTGGCACTATTCGCACCCTGAAAATGATGCTGACGAAGTAATATCCGCCCAATCTCACCGTCGGGAGGACCCTTGAGATCAAGGGTCCTTCTCTTTTGGGGGATTGGAAGACATGAATCATCCGAGGCGGCAGGTCCATCCGATAGGGGTCAAATCGCGTTGGAAATTGCTTGCGATTTGGCCGCCCCTTTCCTATTATAATTCGAACTATGGGCACTCAGGGGTGAAGTGCGCCCCGGGTAGACTCCATCCAAAATTGCGGTTATTTCCGATGAAAAAACGGCCTTTTCCCAGCATAGGGACGGCACTCGCGCTGATCCTGGCGACCGGCTTAGTATGCTGCTCCGGCGCTTCAGTTGGAGCTCGAGTTACCGGACAGACGGTTTGGGATAAATCCGGCAGTCCTTACCGGCTGGCCGATGACCTCGTGATCTCCCCGGGAAGCACTCTGACCATCCAACCTGGGGTAACCGTGCTCCTGAGCGGCGGGGTGAGCTTGATCGTCGAGGGGGATCTCCGAGCTCTCGGCCGGCCCGATGAACCGATCCTCTTCACCAGCGCCTCGGCCAATCCCGCCCCAGGCGACTGGGGCAGCCTTCGCTTCGCAACCTTGGATACGACGCTTTCCTACGACGAAAGCGGCGCTTTTATTAAGGGATCGCGGCTGGATTATTGCATTATCGAATACGGCGGCATGCCCGCCAGCGGCACGCCCAGAGAATTTTTGGGCGGCGCCATTCACTGCCGCAAATCCTCCCCCTATTTGACTCACGTGACTTTGAGGAAAAATCGCAGCTTATTCGGCGGCGGAATCTACTGCCATGAATTCGCCTCGCCCTATATCGAAAATTGTCTTTTCCTCGAGAATGAAGCTCAGGAAACCGGCGGCGGTTTGGCCTGCTTTTTCTATTCCAATGCCATCATCAGGCGCAATATATTCCAGGCGAATAAGGCGGGGGAACACGGCGGCGGGATCTACTTCTCCTTCAGTTCTCCGCAGATTTCGGACAATCTCATCGAAAATAATCACGCCCGGTATCAGGGCGGAGGTCTTTACGGATCGAATACCGTGACCGGCGCTGTCTCCCGAATCACCAATAATGTCTTGCTTTCGAACGAGTCGGGCAAGAAAGGTCATAACATCTTTGTCACCGCCAAGATGCAGACGATCTTCCGGAATAACGTCCTTTTCTCGAGCGGGGGTTTTGACGTATTTGTTGATGCGCTCGATGTGGATCTGGATTTCGTCGGCAATTACTTCGGTCCTCTGGCCCCGGGAGATCTGGAAACTCACATTCGCGATCGTCACGACGATCCAGCGCAAAAAACAGCGCTGTGCGATCCTCCCATGGAATTGCCTCCTCCGGACGCCGTCAATGTGCCGCAGGAAATCTCCTCATTCCAAATGCACGGCGATCCCGGTTTTGCCACGGACTGGCCTTATCCGCTATGCCTGAAGGCGCCGATCTATCTGGAGGTGCACGCCCAGGATCGCAATCCCTATCACGCGGATTGGGTGGCCATCCGGTTGCGCTCCAGCGCGAGCGATCCCCACGGCGTCGTAGCCCTGGCCTGGGAAACTGAACCGGCCAGCGGCGTCTTTCGTCTGACCGGTTCCGTTCGGAACTACAGCTCCGCCAAAGAAGGAGCCATTCGGGCGTCTGTCGGCGAAAATCTCCTATTCAATTTGGAAGATCATGAAGGGTTCGAAATCTCTTGTCCGGTGGATGTGGCCAAAAGCTTCATCACCAGCCTTCAACTGACGGAAGAGGCGGATTCCCTCCACGTGGTGAGCCACTCGCCGGTGTTGGGATGGAAGTTCCGCAACATTCTCGGTCTGCCGCAAAAGGCATTCAGGATGCAGCTTGGATCAGGAGCCTCTTTTATAGAGCCGCCAGTCTGGGAGAGCGGCGAGAAAACGAAACGTCAAGCTCAAGCGGCGGTGGAGGGCGCCAATCTGGTAGATGGAAAATTCTACACCGTTCGGCTGAGCATGACTCATGGCGCGCAATGGAGCGATTGGGCGCAATTTACGTTGCGCATGAATAGTCTCCCCAGTCATTCCCAGGTTTTCGAACCGCTGAGCGATCAAGTGGTTAAGCAGGCGCGACCAGTGCTGAAACTGCGCGCTTCAAGCGACGCTGAGGGAGATCCTATTATTTATGAAGTCGAGGTCTGCCAGGACTCCGCCTGTACGACGCCCTTGGCCGCGGAAAAAGATCTGCGCGCTGCGTCCGGGATTGTCTCCTGGGCAGCTTCGGTCAACTTGACGGACAACGCAAAGTACTACTGGCATGCTCGAGCCAGCGATAACTTTGAAGCGGGTGCATGGACACAGGCCCAATATTTTTATGTAAACCTGATTGAAGAACCGCCGCTTCCCTTTGGCCTGCTTGAACCCCGGCAGGGGCAACTGCTCTATCAGCTTCAGCCGGCCTTCTCCTGGGAAAAGACAACGGATCCCGACCCGCTTGCCAGCATCCACTACCGCCTCTCGGTCAGCGCGGATGAGAAATTCCTCTCCTCCAATACCATAAAAATGGAGACAGGCGAAACCTCGCTGCGGCTCGATAAGCCTTTGAAAAATGATGTCTCCTATAGCTGGCGGATGGAAGCCATTGATAATACCGGCAAGATCACCCCTTCAATCCAAATCGGACACTTCAGCGTCTCCACCACCCCATCTCAACCGCAGTGGCTGGGCCCGCTGGCCGGTGAAGAGTTAAAACCGCAGGGATTGCTTTCGTGGAGCAAATCCACGGATCCCGATCCCCAGGATCTGGTCAGCTATCGCATCCAGGTTGCCGAAAAGGATTTCTCTAAGCCGCTTCTCGATGAAACGCAGAGTGACACCTCATTGCCGGTCGGCAGCCTGAAAAACTATACTCTCCTGAGCGATGACAGAGAATATCGCATTCGTGTGCGCGCCGAAGATAATCAGGGAGTCGCGTCCATTTGGTCTCAGGATGTCGGCTGGTTCTTCTTCAATAAAATCAATACCCCGCCCCGGCCGGTCGGGTCGCCTATCTTGCCCGACAGCTCCGTCGCATCAGCCCCTCTGCCCGAAATAACGTGGAAGGCCGCCGCCGATCCTGATAAAAGCGACTCGCCTTCCTCTTTAGATTATTTAATTCAATTCGATCAAGAAGGAATTTTCGCTCCCAATGGCCGTCAGCTTGAAGTGAAAGGCGGTGCCACCCACACCGCCCTGCCCGAGCTGGCGGACAATTCCAAGTGGTTCTATCGCCTCTGCGCTCGAGACGATGAAGGCGCCGCCTCCGTCTGGAGTCCCACCAAGAGCTTCATTTTGAATCTGGCGAACGATCCTCCGTCGCCATTCGATCTCGCCATGCCGCCGGATAGCACGACCACCTATCAACTCGCCGGTCTGGAGCTTGCCTGGCAGTTCACAGGAGATATTGATCCCGGGGATAAAATCCACTATCTCGTTTCTATCGCGCCGGCCGACGGTGGCGCGCCAGTTCTGGACGGCAAGCGCGTTGATGGCACCACCCTGAAAACCACTGCCTTACTGAAGAACGAGACCAACTACCTGTGGTGGGTCGAGGCTCGGGATCTTGCCGGTGCACGTACCGCGTCGGCCAAGAAGCATCACTTGAGAATCAACACGACTCCTTTGGTTCCGAAAGCCGAACCGGTCGCCAACGGCATCATGACCAGCAAACAGACTCTGCACTGGCTGCCCTCGACAGATCCCGATCCCGTCGATGTTTTGACTTACCATCTGCAAATTATTTCGCCGGATGATTCGCAGAAAAGTCTGCTCGAGCTGGCCAAGATCCTGTCGGCCAAGGCCGCCTCCGGCGTCGGCGCCGTGGACATGAAAGGTTTGAAGCTCTTAAAAGATAATCGAACCTATGCTTTCCGCGTGCGGGCGATAGATCCGCATGGAGCCATGTCCAACTGGAGCGAAGCCGTCGCCTTCGCGCTGGATCTGCAGAATGAACCGCCAGCCGCGGCGGTGATTCAACAGCCGTCCGGAGACGTTCTCAGAAATGTCATGGTCTCCGTATCCTGGTCCGCCCCTGCCGATCCCGATCCCGCCGACTCTCGCGAGGGTCTCAGCTATCGCCTGCAGGCGGTGCGCGGCCCGCAGTTTACCGGAGCCGCGCCCATTGAGCGCGTGATTCCGATTGACACGACTCTTCAGAATCTGGAGCTCAGCGATAATCAACTCTGGACGCTGCGTCTGCGCGCTGAAGACTCGCGCGGCGGCAAGTCCGCCTGGTCTACTCCGGTGCAAGTTGTCGTGAATACCATAGAAGATCCGCCCGCCGCGCCGGCAATTCGGTCGCCGGCCATCGGGGCTGTCTTGAATGCCCCCAATAGCGTCGTCCTGGCCTGGTCTGCCTCAAAAGACCCGGATTACAAGGCGGTTGTCACCTATCAGGTGCGCCATTGGCCCGCCGACCAGCCTGATAAGGCCCTTGTTCAGGAAGGCATCAGCGGCCTTTCCCATCGCCTGACGGGGCTGCAGGCCGATCAAACCTATAATTGGGAAGTTACCGCGGTGGATAATACCGGTTTGAAGAGCACGAGCATGACCGGATATTTCACCTATCGAAAATCCCAACCGCCACCTACACCTACCCCGGGGGTTCGTTAAGTCGGGGGATAGTGTCCTTTAATTTCGTTGAGGAATCAAATGGTTCCCTGGCTATCGGCTTCTCTATTGGCGGGTACGGTTCTGAGTTGTGCCGAATGCATCTTCATCATACTTACGAGTGGACGATTCTGGTTTGGGCCGGCGCTGTTCTTCAAAGCCTGGCTCATCTATTTCGGCCTTGCCGCCACTCTGCTACTGCTGTTTAACGCCTTGTTCGCTCGCACTGCGCTGGTGAAGCGGCTCGCCAAAACCCAACGGCACCGCTTTTTTCTGAACTTTAGCCTCGCCTGGATAGTCAGCAGCGCCATGCTGGTGACGCTCGTCGCCAAGGACTCCTATGTAGGTTCAGAGCACTTGATCCTGGCTCTTAACGCCGCACTCCTCGGCGTCGTCTCCCTTCTGATTCTGCGTCTGACCGTCGCCTCTCCCAAGGATATCTTCAGGATCTCCATCGCCTGGTGCCTGCTTCTGATTCTGGTGGTGGGCAGCCTGGAATGGGCCGCAGAAAGTCGGATGGCGGCTGCCGTCGGCCGTCGCAGCGCCAACTTCAAGGGAGACGTCCCCCACGTCCTGCTCTTAATTCTCGATACTGTCCGCAGTGATCATCTCTCTTGCTATGGCTATCCCTTCGCTACCTCGCCAAACCTCGATCAATTGGCGCAGGAGGGATTGCTCTGCCGCAATGCCTATAGCGCCTCGAACTGGACGCCGCCGGGTCACATTAGCATTTTCACGGGCAAGTATCCGGCTCAACACGGCAATGACGGCAAGGTCTATATGCCCGATGATCTCGTGTCCATGACCGAGATCCTAAACGGACAGGGTTATTACTGTATCGCCATGTACAACAATCCCACGGCCGGACGCGGCATGAATCTGACTCAGGGATTCGATCTCGACCTGGGAGTTTTCAGTTATTCCTGGCTATTGCCCGCGCCCTTCCGGGTTTGGTATAAACTGGTGCGGCGAGATTCCGGATCCCGTGCCACCTTTCTCGCCGCCGAACGAATCTTCAACTGGATAGAAAAGCATGGCGGTCACCTTTTCATGTATGTAAATATCACCGAAGCGCATGCCCCTTATCGGATTCATGAGCCCTACTTCTCGCAGTTTGCGTCCCACCGGAAGATCATGGATCCTGCCCGCGTTCGCTATCTGCGTACGACCCTGGACTTGGTCCTGGAAGATAGTTCATGCTTTGCGGGCCTTTCGAACGACGATTTCGCCTATCTTCGCGCTGCCTATGACAGCGAGATCGCTTATGCCGATGACAACCTGGGCCGATTCTCCCGGGCCATGAGAAACAGCGGAGTCCTGGATCGAACCCTGCTGATTGTCACCGCCGACCACGGGGAGTTCCTGGGCGAACATTGGACTCTGGGTCATCCCGAGCTCCTTTTCAATCCCGTGCTCCAGGTTCCCCTGATTCTGCGCTATCCCAAGCAGATTGCTCCCCGGATCATGACTGAAATCGTTTCGACGGTGGACATATTCCCAACCGTGCTAAACCTGCTCGATCTCCAGGTTCAAATTCCCCCGGAGGTGCAGGGCCTCAACCTGCTCAGCGGCGAATTGCCTGTTGATCGGGCGCTTCTTTCCGCCAATATAAGTCCCGAAGGCGGCTGCTATAGCCTCATCAAGGATGGCCGCAAACTGATCGTCAATCAGGACAATTTCCTGTGCCAGTATTTCCCCGTGGACTCGCTGCTCTTCGACCTGAGTTCGGATCCCGGAGAGCAATCCAATCTCCTGGATATGCCTTCCGCCTCCGACGACGGTCTGGGTCTATTTCTGTCTTCTTGGCTCGATGAAATCACGGTAAGGCCAAAGAAAGCCATCCAGATCAGCCGCGACGAGTTGGCCAATCTCAAGGCATTGGGGTATTCACATTAGCCCGTCGCTTCTAATTGCATGAGTTTTTAGGCGATTGCCCATCAAATCTCGACAGAAAAAGCTCAGCGGCGACTGTGGGCGCGGTCAGCCGCTGAGCTTGTTTTATGTTGCTTCGATGGGGCTTTTTATATTATATTAAAATGATCGGGGGTCTTTTCCTTCGCTTGCCAAGATCCAATAATGCATTTACTGATCGGCTTTGCCGCATGGGTCTCTTTTTTGCCTGCGGCAAACGCATCTGAGCTGCGTTTGCATTTCATCGCCGTCGGCCATGGCGATGCCATCTTGATCGAGCAGGATCATTCGGCCATCGCCCTGGTTGACGCCGGGCCTCCCGAAAGCGCCGTAGCAGTTTTGAACTGCCTGCGCGACCTGCACCATGATTCAATTGAACACCTGTTCATTACGCACACCCACGATGATCACATCGGCGGGGTGCCTTCGCTATTGGATTCGCTGGTCATCGGCCGTATCCATGTGACCGGAATGATCGAAAGGCGCAAACCTGTCGAGCTATTGAATCAGAGGCTGCAATCCGGCGGCTGGAGGGTGGATACACTCGGTGCCGGAGATGTCCCTATCCAGAGTTCTGATCTGAGGATCGAGGTATTGTCTCCATTAAAAGCCGAAGCTGCCAACCGCGAGGTAGATCTCAATGGGCATTCTATGGTGCTCTCGGTTCAGCATGACAGCGTGCGCGTCCTGCTGACCGCCGATATTGACCGCGATCGCGAAAACTGGCTGGTGCGCCATTATGGGCCGAGGCTTCGAAGTCAAGCGATGAAGGCCTCCCATCATGCGTCCTCCAGCGGCAACAGCGCAGAATTCCTGCAAATGGTTGATCCGGACATTATCGTTATCTCGGTTGGCTCCAGCCAATGGAATTACCCTTCATCAGAAACCATGGAGCGGCTTCATGCGTTCTGCCCGACCGTGCTCAGGACCGATAGCGTGGGCACAGTTGTTCTTCGCAGTGATGGCAAGACTATCCAGGTCGTAGCAGATCGGGGCGATGATAGATGAATCCCATCGCATTGCTTTATCATCCCATCTTTTTGGAGCACAATCTGGGCGAAGGTCATCCCGAAACGCCCGATCGCCTGCGCTCCATATTGGAGGCGTTGGAGGTCTTCCGGGTTGACTCCCGTTTCCTTTGGCTCGAGCCTCCGGATGCGAAGGTGGAGGATATTTCTCGAATTCACGATGCTCAATATGTCAAATGGGTCGAAGATAGCTGCAAGGCCGGTGGTCTCTTTTATCCCGCTCTGGAGGGAATGCTCGCACCGGCATCCTATGCCGCCGCGCTGAAAGCCGCCGGCGCGGTCATCGAAGGATGCCGCCGTGTCTGGGAAGGTGAATGGACCGGAGCCTTTGCCCTGGTCAGGCCCCCCGGTCATCATGCCGTGCGGTCTTCCGCCATGGGATTCTGCATCTTTAACAATATCGCCATCGCCGCCGCCCATCTTCTCGAAATCGAAGCCGTCAAGTCCATCCTCATTGCAGATTTCGACGTACATCATGGCAACGGCACTCAAGACCTCTTTTATGGCAACGGACAAGTCTGCTATTTCAGTGTGCACCAGTACCCCCATTATCCGGGCACCGGCGCCCGCTTGGAGCGCGGCGAAGAGGAGGGCGAAGGCGCGACGCTGAATGCCCCGCTGGCTTCCGGCAGCGGAGACGCCGAATTCCTGGCGGCTTTCCGCGATCTTCTGCTCCCCTGGGCGGACGAAAAAAAGCCGGAAATCTTGCTTATATCCGCCGGCTTCGACGCCCATCGGAACGATCCCTTGTCCGGTTTGCGTGTCTCGGAAGAGGGCTATCATCAAGTCGGCGCCTTGCTGAAAGATCTGGCCGCGAAGCACTGCAAGGGGCGCTGGGTGGCAACGCTGGAAGGTGGTTATCATCTCGAGGCATTGGGAAATTCCGTCAAGGCATTCCTTGATGGGATGGCGGCTGCGTAATTGGGATTTCTTCAATAATAAATATTATCGTCCGCAAGACAGAAATAAGAATAATGTGGATCCTCAAATGACTCGGAAAACGCAAATCCTATGGTGTGCCATACAACTGCTGATCCTGGCTCTAACGGCCTCCGCCTTTCATCCTATGCAACAGGGGATTTCGGTTGAGGATCGCTATGCCCTGCCCATTTATCGCGATCGCGTCGAGACGCTTCTATCGCCTCAAGCTTTGTTTGGTGAGGCCGCCGTGGGATGGACGGGTCGCCGCACCGATGGCCCCGAAATCAGTTTCCAGGCCACAGGCCGCCCCTTTCAGATCGCCGGCCCGATTACGAGCGCGGGCAGCGCTGCAACAGCCGCGAAATTCTATTTGCTGGAACGGAAGACCGCCTGGGGCATGTCCAACGAATTCGATCTAAATGTGCTGAGCGCGCGCAAAGTCCGTCAAGTCTGGTTTGTCGGCTTTCAGCAGACCATAAATGGAATCCCAATTTACGGTTCGCGCGTTGACGCGAAATTGACCAATTCGGGCCGCCTGAGCGCCTTGGTCGTTCGCCTATTTCCGGCCTCGGCCCCGGTCGGAAATCTTTCGCTTTCGGTTGGCTCCGCTCTGCGCAGGTTGACCAGCGATCCCACGGCTTCCGTTGATTTCTCGCAGGTTGTCTATTTTCCCAAAATAGAAGATCGGGCGATATCGCTTCGCCCTGCCCTCTTTTTGCGGACGACTACGGCATCGCCTGAGCAGCGCCCGGCGGGAATTGTGGATGCCCTAACCGGCGAAATTCTGCTGCGCTATAATGACGTGGCGTTCGATGCGGTGTGGGGCAATGTCACCGGCTTGGTGCTGCCCGCCTACTGGAACGACCCGCCTCAGGCCTGGCCGCAGAAAAATCAATGGGTCAACGTGATCGGGGGCGACACGATTTATACCGATGCTTCCGGCGATTACGTCTTCAGCGGCCTGCAGGCTGGTTCTTATCCAGTTGAAGGCATGTTATATGGTCTCTACGTGGATGTGGACAATGCCGATGGCCCCGATGCCTACTACTCGGACACCGCCTCCACAGCTTCTGCCCTGGATTGGACGTGGGATTATGACCTCGGCCGCCAGGATGAAATCAACGTCTATTATCATACGGACCTGGTGCACCATTTCTTCAAGTCTCTCGACTCGGATTTCACCGATTTGGATTTCCCCCTGCCGGCGACGGTCGGTTATGGCACGAATTATGAGAACGCCTTCTGGAACGGCTCCGGCATGTTCTTCGGCGCCGGCGGCATGGCTTATCGCAATTTCGCCCTCTTCTGCGACGTCATCTACCACGAATACGGCCACGGCGTCACCGATATGATCTATCCGCCTGGGATGCTCCCCTACGTCAGCCAGCCGGGAGCCATGAACGAAGGCTGGTCCGATTACTTCGCCTGCACCATCACCGATGAACCCATGATCGGCGAAGGCGGTTTGATGGTCTCCAACGGGGTGATGCGCAATCTGGATAATACTCTGCGCTATCCGGAAAATTGGGTGGGTGAAGTGCACGCCGATGGCCGCATTTTCGGCGGAGCATTGTGGGATCTGCGCGAACGCGTCGGAGCGGGAACGGCGGATACGATCATCCACTTCGCCAAATACGCCTTGGCCGAGATGTGGGAAGACTATTTCGTGGACGTGCTGGTGACGGACGATGACGATGGCGATCTCACCAACGGCGGCCCGCATCATCCCGAAATCTACGAATCTTTCGGCCTGCACGGCATCGGGCCCGGCATCGAGCCCATATTGACCATTTCCCTTACGGAGGTGCTGGAAAACGGCCAGGGCGGTTCCCTGGGAAACGGCGATGGTTTCTATGATCCCGGCGAAATTCTCTCCATGACCTTCTCGGTAAGCGACACCCGCTATCTCTATCCACCGCCCGCGCAGGACGTCACGGTAACCCCATCCTCCGAAAGCCCCCATCTGATCATGCAGCCACAGGTCTATTCACTGGGCGATATCGCGCCCGGAGCGACGGTCCAAGCTCCGGAGAGTCTCCTGATCACCGTCACACCCCAGGCGCCTTTGAGCTATGCTCACATCATCTTCCAAATCAGCGCCAATGGAGGATCGTATCAGACCAGCGATACCATCGAAATCATCGTCGGTCATCCTCAGATTGTCCTGGTGGATGACGATAATGGCGCTTCCTATCAGCAGTATCCCTATAATGCCCTTCGCGCCTGGGGGCAGGTTCTCACAAACTTCGATGTCGCCGCGCAGGGATCGCTCTCCTTGAATCAGATGGAAGATTTTGATGTCCTGATCTGGATGACCGGCAATGACAGCGAATCCACCTTGACGGAGGAAGACCAGACGAACCTGGCCCAATATCTGGATGGCGGCGGCAACCTGCTGCTGACCGGGCAAAACCTGGTGGAAGATATCGGCCCGTCAGCCTTTTTTGCCGATTATCTGAAATGCGCGCCGCTGCTCCCCGATCTCAATGCCTATATCCTCGATGGCGTTTCCGGCGATCCCATCAGCGATTCGACCTGGTTGCTCATCGTCGGGGCAGGAGGAGCATCCAATCAAACTTCTCCTGCTGCTATTGCGGCTCTGCCGGGCGCTGTTGAAATCTATCATTACCAAACCGATTCGCTTCACCGTCCGGCAGCGGTTCGCTATGATAATGGCACTTACAAGGTGGTCACCTTCGCCTTCGGCTGTGAAGCGATTTCCGGCTTGGGTGGCTCTACCAACCAGGCCAATCTGCTTTCGTCGGTGCTAAACTGGTTTGGTCTCCAGACGGCAGTCGAGCCCGAACCCCTTTCCGTCCCGCTCCCTGAGAAGTTTTCGCTGGGCCATCCCTTCCCCAATCCCTTCAATGCTCAGGTTACCATTCCGCTATCCTTGCCCGCGAAAGGCCGACTCATCGCCGAGATTTATAATCTGAGAGGAGAGCGGATTGAAAAGATCTATGATGGTGCCGTGAATGCCGGAATCCGGCATTTGCCCTGGGATGGTGCGGCGCTCCCTTCCGGCCTCTACTTTGTCAAGGTCGCATTGATGAGTGATGACAACCGCAATCTCCTGAGCGGCGTTTCCAAGATTGTGCTCCTAAAGTGAACTGTCCTTTCCCGAGGACCAAAAAGAAGGGGCGGCCAGATGGCCGCCCCTTCTGCTTTTCACTGTTTGAGGTTTACTGATTACTTTGTCATCACCATCTTGCCGATGGCGTGGAATTCGCCGGCGGTCAACTGGTAGACGTAGAGACCCGAAGCCAGACCCGACGCGTCAAAGGTGACTTCGTGGATTCCAGCATCTCGCCAACCGTTCACCAGCGTGGCCACTTGCTGTCCAGACACGTTGTAGACCGTCAGCTTCACCTGTCCCGCCTGCGGCAGGGCATAGCCTAGCGTGGTGGTCGGATTGAACGGATTGGGAGTGGCGCCGTACATTGCGTATTCGGTCGGAATCAGCCTCGTAGAGGTCTCGCCGTTTGCCCAGCCGTCCTCGCCCGCCGCGGCCTTCGTCCAGGGGAAGGAATCCGAATCCCAAACCGTGTTCGGATGGACGCCGACTTTGGCGGTATAGGTGTACGCTCCAGGCGGATAGCGGTCGCTAATATTCTGAGTGCGAATCCGATTGATGGTTTGACCCGCTGCCATTGTCAGGTTCAAGTAGGGACCCCATCCAGGACGGATACCACCGCTGGGCAAGGTAATGGTGGTCCAGACATCGAAGGTCTGCGGGGTGGCTTCGCCATTGTGGAGCGTGATGTCCCAGTCGAAGGGGCCGCCCTGCGGCGGGATGATGATCGGCGGATTGACCGGCAGCAGGATGACGGTGACGTTCGGTACCGTTATAGGCGGTCCGAAGTGGATGCCATACTGGCTGACCGGCTCCAGCGGACCCGAGTTGTTGTATGTGCACTGCACGCCCACCGTGCCCGCGGCATTTTCAATACCCACAGTAGCGGAGGGCGTCGGCTGAGTGCCCAACACGATTGCTTTGTACATGTAGTCAATGGTTCCATCCGAGTGGAGAATGATCTCGAAGGTGAAGTATTCACCGGTGATCGTAGAACCAAAGGCCGCAACGCTATCCCACTCGGCAATGAACCGGTTGTTCGGAGCATCATAGTAGTACCATCCCGTGCCGTAAGAGCCAACCGGATTCATGTTCAAATCATCCCAGTAAACTGCCAGCAGGTTATTGGGTTCGGCCGCGGTTGGAATGACGACGTTCACATAGACCGTTGCGGTGGACGTGAACGAGGCCCATCCATTCGAGCACATTCGTATGCTGCTGAAAGTCGCACCGCCATAGAACGGGAAGTTGAAACCAATCGGGAACGGGCCGACATTCTGATCATCGGCATTCAGACCCGCCGAGGTTCCGGGCAACGATCCCGGGTAGGCGGGGTTGATTTCCACCCAGTTGTAGGGGATGGCCGTCGCCACATACTGCGGCGGACCGGGGACATTAATCGTTGGAGCGTTCACTGTTGGACCGTCACCGGAGGCGTTGTAATAGGCTACGCCGTAGGTATAGTCGCCAGTGTAAAGGAGGACGTCATTGTAGCTCGTATTGGTTCCCAACAGCGTGGCGATCAAGTTGCCGTTGCGGTAGATCTTCTGACCAGTCCAGGATCCCGGAGGCCAATAACCGCCGTGCGCACCGGCCGTGGGAGCATTCCACGTCACGATCGCCTGCAACTGAGCCGGGCTGGTGGCCAGCACGTCTCTGGGCGGGCCCGGCGTATCCAGGCCGATCCAGGCACTACCGCTGGCGGTCGCGCCGTTGCCATAGCTATTAACGCAGTAAACCGTGTAGCTGTAGCTGCCCGCGGAAGGCACGTTGTCATTGTAATTCATGGCCTGTCCCGGATTGCCGAAAAGGCTCGCCACGATGGTTGTCCCACGTTTCACCACAATCGAGTCAATCGAGGCCAATACCTGGCCATTATTGGTCAGGGTGGGATTCGTCCATGACAGAGAGGCCATCAGTGCCAATCCATTGTTGGCAATCGTGAAATTGCTCGGAGCCGCAGGAGCCAGCGGATCCCAGCCGCCCGGGAATTCCAGGCCCCGGTAAGTGACGCCAGAGTAGGCGCCCGTGTACCCACCGGCGCTGATCACTTTCCCAGCTCCGGCCCAGCGAGCGCTGTTGACGCCACGGGCTACCGGCAGCGGGGTTTCCTGCGTCCAGGTGTTGGTGGCGGGATCGTACAGAGAGACAGCATTGGTGGCAGGCCAAGAGCCATAGCCGCCGCCGCCGCCGATGGACATGACGTATCCATCATTAAACGTGGTGCTGAACGTCGAGAACCAGACGTTCTGCGGCAGGTTGGCCACCTGCGACCAGCTATTGCTTATCGGATCGTAGGCGACCATGGTATTGGCCGCTGCCGCAACCGTTCCACCCAGGACATAGAATTTTCCCTGCACATAAGCCCCGCCGCAGTAGGCTCTGCCGATCGGCATGGCGGGCAATGCCGTCCAGCTATTCAGGCTGATGCTATAGCGGTAGGCTGCCGTGTTCGCTGCCGCGGGATTACCTCCGGCCGCGTAAATGTAATCATCGCCATCCCAGGCTGCGGCACCTCCGCAAAATGCAATGGGATAGGGGGCAACCGTCGTCCATGTGCCCGTCGGACCTCCCGCCGTGGGCGTGAACTTCTGGATATCAGCAAAGTAACCGGCGTTGTAGCGACCGACGACATAGAGACAGTTGTCCCTGGGCACCGCCACGCCACACCAGTTGTCCATGGGCAACGGCGCTGGGGTGGAAGCCTCCCACTGTTCTGTTGTGAGATTGAAGGCCTGAGCGAAGTTGCCGGTCTCGCAACCGAAGTTGTACATATAGTTGCCCAGAATGCCCGAAGCTGAGCGGCCTATGGGGCTCGGCGCGAGTCCGACCTCTGTCCAGTTGACGATATCCAGTCCCCAGGGTGACAGGATTGGATCTGCATAGACGCTGCTGGAGATATCCTCTAGGGCCGGTGCCTCCGGTCCCTTGGCATAAGCTGCCAGAGCCAGCAACAAGCTCAGTAGTACAACATTGCTAAACTTTACCATGATTCCCTCCAGGTTGGTTTGACTATTTGGGAAAAATACACATCGACATTTTTTCGGATACGGAATGCGCTTTCGATCTTGTGTTCCCTCCTTTCCCCAGTTTGTTGTCTCTGTCATGGTGTCAATGAAATGGGATTATCTTTTTCTGGCAAGTTCTATTGCCGCACTGAAGTGAAATAGCCATCTTGAGAGCGCAAAAAGCCTCACGAAATCGCCAGCAACCGTTAACCGGCCGCCAACCGATGTGAGGCTAATCATAGCAGCTCCGTGCCTGTTGCGCAAGTCTCTTCCAGACCTCTTGAGTCGGATCGGATTGGGGCTGGTCTGACTTGGGATTTGAGATGTAGCGCGTCGAGAATGAACCTGCCGCGCTATTAAAGATCTTCTATAGACAGCACAGATTCCTGAAGCCATGGTGCGAGCAAATCAGATGATCATGCTTCCCCGGCTTTCAGGCAGTTTAAAATATAGTGAAATTCTTGCGCGAAGTCAAGGGATTTTTGCATGAATCGGCTTTTGCTATATTTAATAATAATAATTAATTGCGGTTTTGGCTACCGCTTTCCCTTGCGACAATCGGAATTTCCTGTGCCGCATCGCGCAACTTATCTAACAGAGTCAGAAATTGCTCATAATGAACTAAGAGCATCCGTCTTGAGGCAACCGGCGCTATCGGAAGGTCTTGAGGCGAAGAGAATTCAATACCACAGATATCGAGGAGAATGCCATCGCCCCCGCCGCGATCATCGGCGAGAGCATCGTTCCCGTGATGGGATAGAGAATTCCGGCCGCAATGGGAATGCCAACGATGTTATAGATAAACGCCCAAAAGAAATTTTGATGGATTGTTCGGAGCGTGCGTTTGGAAAGACGAATGGCGGTGACGACTCCGGCCAATTCGCCGTGAACCAAGGTGATGTCTGCCGCCTCTTTGGCAATATCCGTCCCCCCTCCGATGGCGATCCCCAGATCCGCCTGCGCCAGAGCGGGCGCGTCGTTCAAACCATCGCCGACCATGATGACCACTCGTCCCTCCTTCTGCAACTCAGCCACGACGCGGGCTTTATCCGTCGGCAGTATGTTTGAAATAACCTTCTCAATGCCGACCTGCCTGGCGGTATTTGCGGCGCTTCTCTCATTGTCTCCTGTCAACATCACCACGTCCAGTCCCATCTCTTTCAGCCTCCCAACCGCTTCTCTGGAACCGGCCTTAAGAATATCGAACGCCGCCATGCTGCCAGCCAGAGTCTGATCCATCGCCACACAAAGCGCCGTCTTCCCCTCGCTCTGCCAGGTTTCGATCGGGACCGCTAAATCTTTTGCCGCAATTCCCTCACTTCTTAGCCATTCCAATTTCCCCAGCCGGATCAAATGACCATCCACCCAGCCTGAAACACCGCGTCCCGGATGAGCCCGGAAATTGCGGGAAGCGGAAATCTCGACCTGCATTTCTCGCGCCTTGCGCAGAACGGCATCGGCCAGGGGGTGTTCGGATTGGCTCTCCACGTCGGCGGCAAAGCGAAGAATATCCTTTTTGTGAAATCCCTCCAACGCCATGACGTCGGTGATTTCGGGCTTTCCCTGGGTAATCGTGCCGGTCTTATCCAGAACGACCGTATCCGTCTTCCGGATTTTTTCCAGGCTTTCGGCTCCGCGAATTAGAATGCCCAGCTCCGCGCCTCGACCGGTGCCGACCATGACGGCCGTCGGCGTCGCCAGTCCCAGCGCACAGGGGCAAGCGATGATGAGCACGGCGATGAACGCCGTCAGCGCGCGATTGAACGCCGGCTCCGGCCCCCAGTTCATCCAGATAAAAAAGCTGATCAACGCCAGGGCGATCACCGTCGGCACGAACACCGCCGCGATGCGATCCGCCAGCCTTTGCACCGGCGCCTTCGACGTCTGCGCCTCGTCCACCAACCGGATAATCTGCGCCAGCATCGTATCTTTCCCGACCTTCGTGGCGCGATACGTGAAAGCGCCCGTGCGGTTCACCGTTCCGGCGGCGACGGAGTCACTGGCACCTTTTTCAACCGGAATGGGCTCGCCGGACAGCATGGACTCGTCCACGCTCGAGCATCCCTCGATAACGCGCCCGTCGGTCGGGATCCTTTCGCCCGGACGCACCGAAACCAAATCGCCGACCGCGACTTTTTCAATCGCGACGTCTATTTCGCCCTCAGGCGTGAGGAGCCGCGCTGTGCCAGGCGCCAGACTCATCAGCTTCCGAATCGCCTGTGAGGCTCGGCCTCGGGCTCGGGTCTCAAAGTAGCGGCCTAGCAGAATCAGCGCGATGATCATTGCGGCGGTGTCGAAATAAAATCCGGGAGTGGCTCCGGTTGATCTAGACAGCGTGGGGAAGAGGAGTTGCGCCGAGCTGTAAAGGAACGCCGATGTCGTGCCTACGGCGACCAGCGTATTCATATCGGCGGTCCCATGCCGCAGTGCCTTCCAGGCGCCGGTGAAAAATCCGCGCCCGGCGATGGTCATAAGCGGTAACGTCAATAGAAATTGAATCCATCCAGAAGCCGTGTGCGGCAGCTTGCGCAGAAATGGCAGATACATTCCCCCCATGGCCAAAACGAATACGGGCACAGCCAGAGTGGCGGCCAGAATGAAGCGATGCCGGACGGATCTGCTTTCCCTTGTGGATTTTTCATCAGCCTCCGAAGCCCTGGGAATTGTCTCCACCAGGCGCGCTTCGTAGCCGCTCCCTTCCACGGCCTGGATCAAATCGTCAGGCGAAACCGCGCCTGTTAGAGAGACCTTCGCCTGCGCCGTCGTTAGGTTGACAGCCGCATCCTGCACGCCTTCCACCGCGCACAGAGCCTTTTCCACTCGCGCTACGCACGATGCACAGGACATGCCTCCGATTTCCAGTCGAATTTCACCCTGAACGATATTTGTGTCTTTCAAGGGCATTTTAGATACTTCGTGCGAATCGCCTGATCATTATACCCTTCTGTTATACGGTAGATCCTTGCAATTTCAAAGCGGGGCAGATACCCTAAAGTCAAAAAAAAGGCCTTGACTTCGCAAGGCTGATAAATTAAATTGAAATTTTCAATATAATAGTCGAGGCCGCCCCGACCCCGACATGACTTTCGCCACCGTAACTCAGCTGGTAGAGTAGCTGATTCGTAATCAGCCTGTCGGAGGTTCGAATCCTCTCGGTGGCTCAAATCGTAGGGCGCATGGCCGTGCGCCCCAGATTATTTTATTCCCGAAAATCTACCTCTGCCGACCCCGGCACCGTCAGCGTCACAAATTCCGAGGCGGAATCATCTCCCCAAATGGCCTGCAGCCGCACGTCTCCCCAGTCCAAGTTCGAGAATCGGTAGAAACCATTTTCATCGCTGAGAGTGGAGAAAATCTGCTCCTCACCGATAAGCCGCACTTCGATGTCGGCCCTGCCGCGTCCATCTCGACCGAGCGCCCATCCGGAAATGGAAGGATAATGGATGGCCTCTTCGACATTGATAATTCCCCAACCCCAATCCGGATCAGGACGGTCCGCTCGCGATGCCGTCTCCCGCACCGCTTCCGTGATCCGGTCCGGCCCCCAGTCGGGATGTTCCGCCAAAATCAGCGCCATGCATCCGGCCGCCACCGGCGTCGAAAGCGATGTGCCGTTCCAGAAGGCGTAGCGATTCCAGGTGAGCGGAGACACGCAGCAAGTGCGGACGCCTTGAGCTAACACATCCGGCTTGATTCGTCCGTCGGCCGTCGGTCCGCGCGACGAGAAGCGCGCCAAATCCCCATCCCAGCGAACGGCTCCGATGCCCAATAATCCCTCGGCATCCGACGGCGCACCGATTGTCCGGTGTTCCGGGCCCTCGTTGCCGACCGCGGTGCACAGGACCATCCCCAGCTCGTAGGCGATTCGGCAGGCTCGGCTGGTTGGAGCGGTCAGTCCATCGTAATCGGCATCGGTGTACCAGTCCTTATAGGAGAGCGAGGCGGATAGCACATCGGCTCCCAGAGCTTCCGCCCATTCTAAAGCTCTGACCCAGTAGTCTTCCTCCACCGGGGTCTCGCTGGCGTCATCTTCTGTCTTGCACAGAATGAAACTGGCCTCGTGCGCCAATCCCACCAGATTCCCTGGACTATATCCCCCAATGACCGACATGCAGGCCGTCCCATGATGCGCCTGTCCATCGGTATCCTGTGCGGGATCATAACCGGTATAATCGTCATCGTTGATAAAATCGTATTGTGCGATCACATCCAAATGCCCGAAAGCCTCATGATTGAGCTGGAAACCGCCATCAAAAACCACGATGCGCACGCCCGCTCCGTGATTGCCGCGATAATGCATCTCCAAGGCATTCACCATTCGCACCTGATTCAGCGCCGGGCCGTACCAACCTTTGTCCATGCGCCAGAGAGGATCGGGGATATTGGGATCGGGCAGCGTAGGGGCGAGGCGCGCTTTGCCTGTAATGGCAGTCTCAGCGAGTCTCCCCATCACATCGCGGTGCGGAAATTCCTCCATCGAACGCCAATCGGGCATATCCGCTTTCGTCAATTTTGCCACCGGTTGTGTGCCCAGCACAAAAGGCAATTGGCGAATAGTCTGGAGCGCCCGCGAGTCTGCCTCGACCGAGAGCGCGTTTAGCCAGCGGCTCTCCCCGCGCAGAGAAGCGCCTTCAACCTTTCCAATCGCCTCGCGATAGGGCCGATGAACCGGCAGATCAAATTCCCCTGTATCGCCCAATCGGCCGCGAATTCGGCGGCGTTCCCTGGCGTGCTGATCAAGGAACACCTGCTGAGAAAGAGCGGGGGCTGAACCTCGATCGCGCAGGAAAACCCAGAAGGCCTTGCCCGGATCGCCTGATAAGCCCCTGCTGGGCATCAACGCCCAGAGCGCTACCGTGAACCAAATCAAGGTTCGTGACTCGCAGCTCGCAACTCGCATCTTCATAGGTTGACCAGCCAAATTCCTCCATTCGTCGCGAACGCCAATGCCGATCCATCCGCCGATATCGCAGGTTGATATCCCTCCGCGCTAATCAGTTGAATGTCTGCGCCAAGAAGGTCAGTCGTTCGAATCCCTTGCGAAAGATCGAAATAGACGCTCTGATAGGCGACGCGTCCATTTGCCGCTGCCGAGGGTTCCGCCGCTCCCACCACAACGTTTGAAATCGTGCCTCCCTGTGCCGGCACCCGGCAGATCTTGGCCCCCGCGCTGCTCTGATAATCGAGCACAATCGTATTATCGTCATCAGTCCAGCAGAAATGCGCGCAACTATCCGCCAAAATGTTGGTCAAGACTCCCGCCGGTGTAATGACTTTGAGTTGAAATCGCGTCGTCCCCGTCATGGGCTCGCGATATGCGATTTTCGTTCCAGCAGCATTATATTGCGGATCCATTCCGCCATCGGTCAGCCGTGTCAACGAGGTATCGGCAAAAAGGAGTCTGAACAGCCCAAAGGTGCCGCTTTGAGGGTCATCTTCCGCGAACACCAGCCCTTCATCGTTCGGCATCCAGCACGGGGAATGCCCGGTCGTGTGCCAGCGCACCGGATCCGATCCATCCAGCCCCGCCACCCATATACCTGATGTGTTTTCGATGGAAGCCCCAGATCCGCCGAAGGCGATCTTGTCATTGCCCTGAGATATCCGATAGTCGTAGAGGTGAGGATAGTCGGCATCGGTTATCTGAGTCAGGCTGCCGCCGGAGCGGTCATAAAGCCAGATGCCGGTCTGAGCGCCGTCCGCGCCAAAAATCAATTTCTGGCCATCCGGCGACCAACGGGGCAGGTTGCCGAAGCTCGCAATTTGCGTGGTCTGTGGAAAAGGATCCGGCTCCTCAGAAGACGGCTGGCAAGCGCTGAGAAGCAGCATTGCGATCAACATCGCCGCCGTCAGACATAAATAAAAGAAAAGGCCGGGGTGTGCTCCCTTCCTGCCCATCGGCTGACATGTGCAATCTTCGTTCATGCGGACTCCCCGGGAGTTGCTCGTTCAATGGCTAATATCCGTACTCGACTACGTATCGCAGAGTCTGTGCCGCTCCCGATGCCAAATTGATGTCGAATTCGATGCGGTTGGCATCTTCGATGCGATACGATATCGGCTGATCTCCCCATTTGGCTTCCACGATTTCCCAATAGCCGTAAAGCCGCTCGCGCACGACGATCTGCGAGGCCTGGTCGCGCGAGCTGGAGAGCGTAATTTCGACGGTGTCAAGGGTGCGGTTGCGCGCGATCCGCTGGTGATCCATGCGCTTGCGATCCACCCGCAAATCGAACGCCCTCCCCATCACCAGTTCTACTTTGTCGCCGGGAGCCGACGCTTGCAGTTGATCTTCTCCCAGAAAATGCGTCTGTTCATCGGAATCGGCTTGGTACAGCAAGAGATTCCCCTCGGGCAGAGCAATTCCCAGCCCCGATGCTTTGCTGTTATCGAAAAGGAGACGCACCTGAACCTCCTCTGCGCCCGATGAGCCATCGAAGAAGAAACTACGCTGGGCGGCCACGTCCACCGGCCCGATCAGAGGGATTCCCTTGGTCTGCGAAGCATGCAGCGAGGTCTGGCCGGGCACCTCATAGCGCCGATATTCGTAGAACTTTTCCCCCGTCTCTTTTGCCGCCGCCTGGCCGGACTCAAAGGCCTCTTCGTCGCTGAGCTGCCGAGCGTCGCCCGTGCGATGCGGATTTCCCGCCATCAGTTCTATCCGGGCGTCCTGGAAATCCATGTCCAGCGAATTGCTGAGCGTCAAATTCCCTTCCAATCGGAGGCGGTCATTATTTATAAGCTGAGCGGCGTATTCCGCCTGCCAGGTGAGACCCTTCGACAAATAAGAAATTTCCACCCGAACATCCGATCGCGCCCCGTCCGATGACGCCCGCCAGCGGATTTGCGGCCGCAGTGCCAGCCCTTCAGGTATTACGTCGAAAACAGCATCCTTGATCCCGGACCGCCCGATCAGCGCGATGGATCCCGGCTTGCCTTCCGGTTCAAGATAGATGAAGTCTTCGTCGAAATTCCTCAACGCGCCTTTGTACAGGCTGTCGTCCTTGGTGAACTCGAAGGGCTTGCCCAGAAACTTGCTCCAGACGCGATCTTCATTGACCACGTCGTATTCGTAGTTCTGCTCGATGGTCTTCACTCCTGACGCGCCCTGCAACGGTGTAATGCGAAGGGTCGTCTGATGGATTCCGGGCGCCACGCCATCGAAGACGATGGTGTTCTCGCCTCTCTGCAAATCCACCGTGCGCACGTCTCGCACCAGGACCAGATCGCGCTGATAGATCGTCAGCGATACTTCGGCATGTGGAGCGCTCACCGTGGTGCAGGCCAGGAGGAACGCCGATAGAAAATGGATTCTGCGTTTCAAGTTTGCCTCGCGGTAATTATTGTCTTTGGTGACAAGGAGCCGGAGCGCACGGCGATGCGTCCCCGGCTGATTTATTGCGTATATCCCAGCGCTTTGATCTGCTCCTTCATCTGAGCGTCGGCGCTGGATCGTAGGATCGTCGAAGTCCGAATGCCGGTTTCATAACTTTTGATGAAGGCGGGCGGATGCGCGGCGAGAAAAGTCGGCTCGATAGCCTCCTCGATCACTTTTCCATCCATATCGCGAGCCACCGGCAGCCCACACAGGTAAAGCAGTGTCGGCGTGAGATCCAGAACAGAAGCCCTTTCGATGCGGACGCCCTGCTTGAAGTGCGGCCCCGAAGCGGCGAAAATGCCGTAGGGGCGATGATCTCCGGTGCGATAGGGGATATGCGGATCCGCATCAGGGCCGAAGCCGTGATCCGAAACGATGATGATGTCCGTCCCAGGTTCGATTTCCTTAAGGAATTCCCCCAGAATCTCGTCCATATAATCGTAGAATTCCGGTATCGTCCGGTCAAAGCGCTGAACGTCGCTGGGGGCGACCGATCGGAATTGTTCGGGGTGATAGTATTGCCAGAAAAAATGCGATATCATGTCTATGCCCTCGAAGTAAATAGCAAAGACTTCTGGCTTGAATTCCCGGTATAGCTGCAAACCGGCCGCGCGAAACGACTCGGAGGACGTGTAAGCCAGCTTGAACTGGTACATGGGATTCCAATCCACGTGTTGGTTCGTCCTCCAGTCCTCGGGATAAACGTTCGCGCCCACATCGGACATGAATCGGTTGAGCTCCTCGTTGGTGATGCTCTCAGGCAGGCGACAATGATGACTTACTTGGTCCAGCAGGTTGGGAGGATAGCTCTGCCCCTCGCGCAGGGAGAGCGCCGACGCGCGCGGATTGAACAAGGTGTAGGTAAAGCGATCCGAGAGCACAAATCCATTCACCTTCTCCGCCGGCCAGGAAGCCCACCATCCCACGATGCCCACCGTGCGCTTCGCCTCGGAAAGAAAATTCCAATAGGCGTGACAGCGTCGCACCGAGCTCGTCACCGGTAGATCGGCGCTCTGCTGAAACAGAGTAATCATCCGGTAGAGCCCCAGCCCATCAGGATAGTCCACGAAATTGGTCGCCATCCCGGCAAATTGGAAAGTTCCGAAGCTCTTAATACCATGCTTTTCGGGAACCTTACCGGTCGCCATGCTGGTCCAGATTAAGGGTGATCTTAAGTCATCCAGACTTTTAAAAGGAGCGCGCACCCCCTGGTCCAGTAGTTCCCTCAAATTGGGCATCATCCCTTTGGAAAGTAAATCGTCAATCACCGTCCACTCGGCTCCGTCCCACCCGAAAATGGCCACACGCGAGCCATTGTTTTCGCTGGCCAGCGCGGCCTGAATTTCCCCGGGATCCCCCGTAGCCATCTTTTCCGGCGATTGCGCCGCCTGGATGAGAGTAAATACCAGCGTGAAGATCAGATAAGCCCCGAAGACCAGGAAGAACTTGGGCAGAGTGAAGAGCCGGCGGCTGGGCGAAATGGAATCCGACTTGAGGCGCGCGCTGCGGTAGAAATAGGAACCCAGAAAAAGCAGGCTGGCATAGTAGGCGATGACCAGGAGATTATCAAAATTGCCTGACCGCAAATCCTGCCGCGTCAGCATAAAGAAGGCCAGGACCAGGGTGGTAGCCGCCAGGCATATCGTCAGCCAGGGAGCGAAGAAAGTGCGGCCTGTATAAACCTTTCCCCGCAGCGCCCCGTAAAGGCGAGTGGCCAAAAAGAGAAAAACGCCTGCCACCAAGCCCAGGATGGCATAAAGGTACAGGGTCGAAAGCAGCAGAAAAAAAATATTGCGAATAGGATTTGCGCTGGAAGTATGCCCGGTAATAAGCACTGGATTCCAGACAATGATGCGCAATCCGGTCAGATAGCCCAGCAGACCGATAGCGGCAACGCCCATAAGCAGGGAGACTGGCAAATCGGACTTCAATTTTCTTGTTCTTGCATCCATGAACGATAAATCCCTGGCTCCGTTGACTATTGAGTGTATCCCAGCGCCTTGAGACGCTCCTTGTAGGATTCATCCGCCGCTGATGACAAAATCTGGTGGCTGGCGCGCCGGCCGGACTCGTAGGTGGCAATGGTCTCCACATCGGGGCCGCCCTCGAAAATGTCCGTCAGCACCTTTCCGTCGAAATCCTGCGCGGTCGGAAGTCCCAATAAATGCAGGATCGTCGGCAATATGTCGTAGACGTGCGCCCCCTCGACCCGATAGGCCTGTCGGATCCCCGGCCCGGCGCAGATGAAGACTCCAGGGGGGGAATTCATGTGGTTGTAATGTCCTGATGGCAGCATGATTTCATCAAACCCGTGATCGCTGACCACTATGAAAATGGTATTCGAGTCTGCCGCCTCCATGAACGACGCCACCGATTCGTCCATGAAAATGTAATAGCTTGTGATGAGGTCGCGGTAGAGTTCGAGATTCTGCGGGATGAGCTTATCCGGGTGCTGCTCCCAGAAATAGTACTTCAGGTATTGATGTTGCATGGCGTCCATGCCGTCCAGGTAAACGCCCAAGAAATCGGTCTGCTGGCCGGCGATGAGATGGCGGGTCGCCTGCACCAGCGTGGCGTCTTCCGTATATCCATATTTGAAAAGCGAAGCCTCATAGGCAGTATCGAGATAGCTGTAAGTGCTGATTTCGTAAAACTCCTGAATAAAGGCTGGATCCGTGATGCGGAGAAAGCGCCGAATCTCCTCTTCCGTGAAATCGTTCGGCTTCCGCGAGAATATTTCCAGCTCCTTCAGCAGATCTTGAGGATAAATGTCTTGCGGAGTAGATCCTTCTCGGCGCTTGAAGTTTTCGGTCTCGTAATCTTCATTGTAAAGGCAGCGATCCGTCACGTTGAAGCCGTTGATCGGATAGGCCGGGTACGAAAGCCACCAATTCACGATGCCCACACTGGCCCCATGTTCGGAAAGGATGTCCCAGAAAGGGGTGGCGTCCAGGAACTGATTCGAGATGGGTGCGACGGTGACGATATTCTGTCTCATCCAATCCATTTCCGCGGTAATCTTGGGCGTTTGGAAGCAGGGCAAAGCATATCCTGTCCAGGGGAATTTCCACACCAGGAAGCTGGTGACATGGTGTTTGTCGGTGCTCTTGCCGGTGCTGATGCTGCTCCAGATGGCGGCCGAGAAGGTGGGGAAGAGGGTCTTAAGCGAGCCGGATGAGCCGTTTTCGATTAACTTCTTAAATGTCGGAAGTCTATCCTGCTCAAGCAGCGGATCAAGAATGCGCCACCACAGTCCATCAATTCCAATAAGCACAATCTTGGTATCCACTGGCCGCCGCGCAATCTCAATCTTCTGCGGAATCTGTGCCGTCACCGCCTTGGGCCGGATTAGATAATACACGCCCCCGGCGGCGAAGAATAGCAATATCAAGGATACACCGATCCCATAGAAGATTTTGACGGGCAGCCGGAAGAAAGCGCGCAGGAACAGCCGGAAGCCCAGAATGAAAAGGAGCGCCCAGAAGAGGGTAAAAATCACATCCAGGCTGCGCGAACTGGGCAAAGGAATCATGGGATCCACGATGAAATGCTGCCGCACCCACTGCCAGGAGTAATTAAAAAGAATCACCGTGAAGAAGACGGCGAAATAGACTCGGCTGAGCGGAGGTCGCAAGCCTCGGGTGGCAATCAAAATCAGCAAAGCCAAAAACATGCCGGCCACGGATCCCAGGGGAACGCCCAGGATCAAGTAGAGCAGGACGAAAACAGCAAAGCTGATGCCGGCCATGGCCGGAAATCCCATCGCCGCACGAGACTCCTCCTGGCGCATCAATAAGCCGCCCAAAATACTTGCTCCAATTCCTAAGAGTAGCCCCAACAGCAGATACATGGGAATGAAGTTCAGCAGGAAAGGATAGGCGTAACGGAATTGGTGGGTGGACTGGTTGATGCCTATCATCTTGAAGCCGAAAAACAGCCCGACCAGCAGTCCGAACAGCAGGCCGGCCAATATCCCTGTGCCCAAATGCCGCGCAAAACTATATCCAGATCTCTTCGTGTTAGTTGCCATGCCCATGTTCACTTTTTAGCTATCTCATCAAAGATATTACGCAAATTTAGATGAATATTAGGCTAAATCAAAGCAGATTTCGCAGAAGCTTACAATTGCGTCGCCCTGCCGCTGACTGTATTTACCCTCGTGCTACTCGGACATCTCTTATGCAAGTCTATATTTCTTAAGCATCTGCATGTTGGCGATTATTCCCTTTGTCGGCCCCGTGGCAATAAGGCTTCCCGAATAGAGCACGGCACAGCGATCGCTCAATGCAGCCGCCAGGTCGAGGTCGTGAGTCGCAATAACCCGCGTGACGTCGAGTGATTTTAAGTATTCCATCAGTTCCCGCCGCGTGGCTGGGTCGAGATTGCTGGTCGGTTCGTCCAGAAGCAGGATTTGAGGCTGCATGGCTAGGACCGTAGCCAGAGCAGCACGCCGCTTTTCGCCGTAGCTCAGATGATGCGGAGGCCTCTGCCGCTTGTCCCATAAATGGACTTGATCCAGCGCCGACCGCACCCGCCGGCTGATTTCCTCCTCATTTAGGTCTAAATTTGACGGCCCGAAGGCCACGTCCTCTTCGAGGGTAGGCATGAAGAGCTGATCATCCGGATCCTGAAAGACCAGGCCGATCCCCTTGCGCAGCTCGCGAGCGTTCTGCGGCGTTAAGGCCCGGCCGTTTATGAAGACTGATCCCGTTATCTCCAATAGACCCGCCAGGCACATCAGCAAGGTGCTCTTGCCCGCTCCGTTGGGGCCAATCAAAGCAAAGGTTTCGCCCTGACGAATCTCCAGACCGATGCCGCGAAGCGCCTCCGTTCCGTCGTGATAACGGCAACTCAGGTCAATGGCCTGGATTGCGATCCTTCCTATATCCGGTGAATCAGCCATAACGTGCACAGAATTAGCGTTCCCCATAGTAAGGCGGTTGAGTCCTTCTGCTCCCAGGTCCGGCTGCCCCGCATCCTTGCATTACCATCCCAGCCGCGGGACAGCATAGCCTTCTGCACACGTTCCGCCCGTTCATAAGAACGGAGAAAGAGCGAAGCCGCCAGATTGCCGGTCAGCGCTATTTGCCGCGTCCATCTGCCGCCGAAATAGCGCACGTCTCGCGCCCGCTGAATGCGTTCACGTTCATCCCAGAGCAGATAGAGATAGCGATAGAAGAACGACAGCAGTAGAGCGAACAGATTCGGAATTTTCATCCATCGCAAAGCTCTTAAGAGCTGATCAAACGGGGTTGTATTGATCAATAGAATCATGAAGCTGACGGCTGCGAAAGATCTCAAGAGCAGCGCCGCAGCGCGATTTACGCCTTCCGCTGTTAGCGTCAGTCCTCCCCATTCCCAAAAAGCTCCGCTAAATCGAGTGCTGAAGGCGAGGGTCACAGCCGCGAAAAGGCTAAAGGGGAGGATAATTGCCGACCGAGTCAGGAGATAGGCGAGCGGTATTCTGGCCAGAGCGTACAGGATCGCAATCAGGATGAGCAGCGCTGCGAAAAAGAGAACTCCCGGCTTGGCCATGCTGGCAATCGAGATTACGGCAGCCATGGCCAGGAGCGTTTTGACGCGTGCGTCCAGCCGATGCAGGAGACTGTCGTGGCGGGCGTACTTGTCGAGGTAGGAATGGTGCACGGAGGTTTACTTTCTGCGCAAAAGGTAGAAACCGAAGGGCAGGAAGAAACAGATCAGGACGCCGAGGATCCCAGCCAGGGACGTCGAGAGTCGGCTTTCGCCCAAGGCATGAATCGCATAATCTGGCGCCGGGGATTTTATCACGGCTATCGGCGAAGCTGCTCCGGCAAACCCGAGCGCCTCTGCCACCTTTTCCAATCCATCCGGAAAGGAGCTGGCAAAGTGTGAGAGAATCGCCGCCAGAATGAGCGAGACGATTAAAAAGGGCCAATACAGGCGCATCTTCAGTACTTTCGCATCAGCATGATTTCCGGGCGCACCCTCCAGACCGCCATGAGAGCCGTCGTAGTGATTGCCGCTTCCCCAATCCCAATTACGGCGTGAACGCTGAGCATGGACGGCAGGCCGACCCCCAGTTCCACCGTCCCGGATACCGCCAATTCAGCGGCGCAGAAGGCCGCCGAAAGCATCAAGCTGCACCAGGCGGCCAGCGCATAGGCCACCGGCCGAGTGCGGTCGCCCCAGAGCAACAATCTGAATATGTAATAGATGTAAAATCCGCCCGCAGAACCGATCAAGCCCATGTTGAAGATATTCGCCCCCAACGCCGTCAGACCGCCATCCTGAAAGATGAGGCACTGCACAATCAGCACCATGGACATGACGATAAATCCCGTCCAGGGGCCGACCAACATGCTGGCCAGCACGCTCCCCATAAAGTGCCCCGAAGTTCCTCCCGCCACCGGAAAGTTGATCATCTGCGCCGCAAATATGAAGGCCGCCGTCACGCCGATCAAAGGCACCCGCTGTTCGAGGTCAACCATCTTGAACCGCTTCAGCGCCAGCAGCAACATGCCGCCGGAGATTATGGACAAGCCGACCCAGGTTTTCGTGCCCAAAAATCCATCGGGAATATGCATGCGATTCTCGGCTTATGGCTTTGTTTCGTCCAGGAATTCCTCAGGCACCGGATAGCCGCTGGCGCTGAGCAGTTTCAGCAATTCAACTTTCTTCTCTTGATAGGGCGCCAAAAATAGATCGGTGCAGAGCAAAATGGACGCCTTCTCTTCGCTCAGCGCCGCGGCAAAGGCCAGACAGGTCGCTAGCCCACAGCCTTTACAATTCGTGCCGGGCAGAAGCTTCACAATATCCAACACCGTCAGGCGGTCATGGCGTTCAAAATCCGGCCGAATCTCCAGTCTGCGCTGGTCAAGATCGTTGATCAACTCGACGATCCAGGCGACGATCGCTTTCGCCTCGTCCAGATCGCTCACCTTCGAGGCTTCCGCGCGCTGCGGGTAAAGAGCTATCAGGCTTCCTTGCCTCCGCAAGGTAAGGCTCTTGCCGGCATGCGTATAGATCACTCCCGGTACGGTGGCGTTGATGTACGGAAGGATCTCGCTGACGTCCCGGTCAAATCGGGAGCTGAACCGGATCTTGAGTGGATCCGCCAGACAGGGAATCACGCGCACGATTTCCAGATGGCGCACGAATTTTCCGTCGTCTTCGTTTGGGATCATCGTCAGGCAGGCATAACTCGCGGCGCCGGCGGTAATTTGCGAAAATTGCAGGCGAAAGTCAAGCGATTTCTCGGGGGGATCGCGCACCACTAAAGTCCAGGATTAGCCGTAAGGATGCAAAGAAGGGACCAAGGGCATATAGATTTTCAAAATCAGCATTGCCTCACCGTCTATTGGTGGAATCCCCAATTCTCTTCATAGTCGGGGTCGCCCCGACCCCGACATCTGTGCCATTCGCAGAGTTTGAATCCCCTTCAGGCGAGCGGCAAGGCCCTCATCCGCCAAGATCACGCAGCCTCGTTTGCCCCCGGTCTCTTGGCTGGAAGGCAGCGTTGGGAAAAACGCCGTCAATCCCCATTGCGACAGCGGTTCCAGGTATTCGAGGCAGAGCTTCTTGCCGGGGCCGTAATCGTCGTAATAATAGCCCTCGTCGCCCGGCACTCGAAAATCGTCAATCATGATGACCACGCCAGACCAATGGCGCGTTACCAGCTCGACCTCCTGCCTCAGCGGCAAATCCGGCCGCCAGTGCGCGTCGAGGTAGCAGAATACGCCATGCTTGGGCAGAAGCGGATCATGAGCCAGGTTAGTAATGAATTCGCGCGAATCGCCCAATTCCAATCGAATGAATTTCTTGCCACGCAGCCTCAAACGCGCATAGTGATAATGAAGGGGCTCGGCTTCAACCGTGCAGACGAGAAGTCCCGCCTCCTTTGCCATAAATTCCGTCGTCGTCCCATGAAATGTGCCGGTCTCAACGATCATCTGAAACTGGATCTTCGAGATCAGTTCCCGAAAGAGGGCCTGCCGTCCCTGCTGGCCGTTGAAGGGCTCACACCATGAAGCCCTCAGACTAGGCTTCAGATAGAAAGCGTACGCCGCCAGCCAGGCGGGATGATTTCGCAGGAGGTAGTTCTTCAGGATTGATTTAATGGAAGTTCGCATAAGCCATTATTTCCTAAATACGACCAGATCCTGATAGGATTCGCCGCCATCGCCGGCCCAGGAACCATAGGTGCATTCCAGTAAATCAAAGCCAAAACCAGTGATTTGATCAATGGCGTGATTACGCTCATAAGCGATGGCATGCAGGGGATCCTCGGCATTGTGATAGCGCGTGTGTTCGTTTAGGGTAAATTCCATGCTCATGGAATGCTGGGCGTCGGTGATGGCCGGCAGACGCGCCTCGTCGAAAAGAAAATAAGTGGAAACGCAAGTGCCCCCCGGTTTCAAGATTCGCTTGATCTCGCCCAAATAGTTCCTAATTTCCGGCTCGTACATATGCGTGAAAACGCTGAATAGCGCGCCATAATCGAAGGTAGCATCGGAGATTTTGAAACGATAGGTGCGCGCATCGAATAGCCCCCGAGGATTGTAGCACGCATTGTGGATGTTCAGAACCTCAAATTGAAAATTACCATGCTCCGGAGTGATGGCATCGCTGCACCATTGAACATGCTTGGGTAGAATGTCAACTCCCAGATACTGCCCCCTGAAATCCATGTTGGCGATAATGCCATAGGCTAAGCGGCCATATCCGCATCCGATGTCGAGCACGCTTGAATTCGCACCGAATCCACATTGCCTCAAGATCCGGAGAAACTCCTCCCTCGTCTTCAGAAAACGTTCATCGGACTCGTTCATGAAACGGAGGGCCTGAGGCGGCAGCGGCAGCCGATTCTCGTCCATAGGTAAACGCAAATATGTCTATATCCTTCCCAGAACGCAAGCCAAATTTGCTAAACCTATTACATCATTCTTTCGATCCGTGGTTTGCAGAAATAAAAAGGCGGCCTCTCGGCCGCCTACCCGTTTGACATTTGACGTTTGACATTTGACGTTAGCTGTCCTTCTCCTTCGCCTTCTTCCCTTTGGCCACCAGCGCCGCCTGCGCTGCCGCCAATCTCGCAATCGGCACTCGGTAGGGAGAACAGGAGACATAATCGAACTTCAGGCTGTGGCAGAAGTGCACCGATGATGGCTCTCCGCCGTGCTCCCCGCAGATGCCGATCTTGAGGTTCTTACGAGTCTTGCGCCCCTTTTCGACCCCGATGCGCATGAGCTGCCCGATGCCTTCCTGATCCAGGATCTGGAACGGATCGGCGGGCAGGATCTTCTTCTCGACGTAGTCCGGCACGAAGCCGCCGATGTCATCGCGGGAGAAGCCGAAGCCCATCTGCGTCAGGTCGTTCGTGCCGTAGGAGAAGAATTCGGCGGTTTCGGCGATTTTATCGGCTGTCAGCGCCGCTCGCGGTACTTCGATCATCGTGCCGTAGAGGTGCTTTATGGCCCTAACCTGGTACTTCGCGCACACCTCCTTATAGACTCTTTCGGCAATCGCCTTCTGGTGCTTTAACTCCTCGACCACGCCCACGACCGGCACCATGATCTCGGGATAAACCTTCTTCCCCTCTTTCGTCAATTCGATGGTGGCTTCGAAGATGGCGCGGATCTGCATCTCCGTAATCTCGGGGTAGGTAATCCCTAGCCGCACGCCGCGATGCCCCATCATGGGATTGGTCTCGTGCAAAATCTCGGCGCGTTTCGCCAGCTCTTCCATGCTGATGGCCAGACTGGCCGCCAATTCGGCGCGTTTCTCGGCCTCCTGTGGGACGAATTCATGCAGCGGCGGATCGAGCAATCGAATCGTCACCGGCAATCCGTTCATCACCGCGAGTGTTGCCTTGATGTCTCGTTTGACGTAGGGGAAGAGGTCATCCAGCGCCCGCCGCCGCTCCGCTTCCGTCTTGGAAATGATCATCTTGCGCAGGTGGAAGAGCGGTTCATCGGATCCTTTGCCATAGAACATGTGCTCGGTGCGGAACAGGCCGATCCCCTCAGCGCCAAATTCGATCGCCTTGGCCGCGTCATCCGGCGTATCCGCATTGGTGCGCACCTTCATGGTGCGGAATTTATCCACCAACTTCATGAACTGAAGAAAGCGGGGATTTTCAGTCGAACTGATCATCGCCAATTGTCCGGCATAGACATGCCCCTTGCTGCCGTTCAACGTAATGAAATCGCCTTCGTGGAAAACTCGGTCGCCGATGCGCATGGTCTTGGCTTGAGCGTCCACGTGCAGGGCTCCGCATCCGACGATGCAACACTTGCCCCAGCCGCGCGCCACCAGCGCCGCATGTGAAGTCATCCCACCGCGAGAGGTCAAGATCCCCAGCGCGGCCCGCATCCCCTCGACGTCTTCCGGATTGGTCTCTTCTCGGACGAGCAGGACCTTCTTGCCTTTCTTGGTCCATTCCACCGCGTCATTGGCCGTGAAGACGATCTGGCCGGCGGCGCCGCCGGGCCCAGCCGGTAGTCCTTTGGCGATAGCTTGCGCCCCTTTTTCCGCCGCCGGATCAACGATGGGATGCAGAAGCTCGTCCAACTGGTTGGGCGATAGCCGCATGACCGCCTCTTCCGCCTTGATCAGCTTCTCCTGCAGCATGTCCATGGCCATATTCAGCGCCGCCGTGCCGGTGCGCTTGCCCACGCGGCATTGCAGCATCCACAATCGCCCCTCCTGAATGGTGAACTCGATATCCTGCATGTCGCGATAATGCTTCTCGAGGATATCGCGGTAGTTGAATAGCTCTTTATAAAGCGTAGGCACGGCCTTTTCGAGCGAGGGGATGTGCTGATTCTGTTCGTTCTTGGTGGCCTCATTCAGCGGCGATGGCGTGCGGATGCCCGCCACGACATCCTCCCCTTGAGCATTCAAGAGCCATTCGCCGTAGAATTTGTCATCGCCGGTGGCGGGGTTGCGCGTGAAGGCCACGCCGGTCGCCGAATCGTCGCCCATGTTGCCGAAAACCATCGCCTGAACGTTCACCGCCGTGCCCCAGTCATCGGGAATGCCTTCGATGCGCCGGTAGGAGATGGCCCGTTTACCGTTCCACGACTGAAAAACCGCGCCGATTCCGCCCCAGAGCTGCTGCTTGGGGTCATCCGGAAATGGTTTGCTCAAGACAGCCTGCACCCTCTCTTTGAAGCGATTGCAGAGGTCAATCAAATCTGCTTCCGTCAGATCAGCATCCGATGCATACCCCCGGCGCGTCTTGACCTCTTGCAGCATATCGTCCAACTGCCTGCGGATCCCTTTGCCCTCATCGGGTTCGATGCCCGCGGCCTTTTCCATCACGACGTCGGAATACATCATGATCAGCCGCCGGTAGGCGTCATACACGAAGCGAGCATTCTGAGTTTTGGCAATCAGGCCGGGAATGGTTTTCGAGCAGAGTCCCACATTCAATACGGTCTCCATCATGCCGGGCATGGACGAACGCGCCCCCGAGCGCACCGATATGAGCAGCGGATTCTTGGCGTCGCCGAACTTGGCCCCCATGATCTTCTCGATTTTGGCGAGAGCCGTCTCGACCGTCGGTTTCAGCTCCTTGGGGTAGCTGCGCTTATTGGCATAAAAGTAGGTGCAAACTTCCGTCGTGATGGTAAATCCCGCCGGAACGGGCAGACCCAAATGGGCCATCTCGGCCAGATTGGCCCCTTTGCCCCCCAGCAGGTTCTTCATCTTGGCATTGCCTTCGGCTTTGCCCCCGCCGAAGAAGTAGACGAATTTGCGCGACATTCTCAATCTCCAGGGTAGTTTCTTATAACATTCATATCGGAAAAGTCCAGGCAATTTGGGATGCCTCCAACAGCCGCTCGCGCTTTTTTCGCGAGAATGCGTGTAATGAGGAATCCACTTCAAAATACCATTCCCAATAATTTCGAACTGTTCGCGACAGGTGCAGGCTGGGTAAATATCGCTGGATCAAATCTTCCGGCATTTCCCGTATGTGCTGCATAGTTCCATTATTTAATACGCGAGAGATATAAAATATCAATCCCTCCTCCGTTTCGAGGCGCTCCTCTGTGAAATCGTAGTCCCAAAAGAGTTGGCGATCAAATATAATATTGGGCTTCATAGCGTTCTAGGTTTCCTTTGATCGCAGAAATGCATCATACACCTGTGCCAGTGACACACTTTTCTCCTTGGCCACCCGCCGGCATTCCTCAAATTCCGGTGTGCGCCGGATCTGATCCCCCCAACGCGCTTCCTTTCCCTTGATGGCCCCGTATTCGGTCTGCACCGAGATCTCCTTGCGAGGAAGTTTGGTGCGATCCACATGAATCATGCGCACGCCCAGCGTGGTCGTTTCCTGATAGATGATGTTCAAAATGGGATCCTTCAATTCCGGTGCGCACAGAACAGATATTAAAACGCCTGGCCGGCCCTTCTTCATGATAATTGGCACAAGATACGCATCCAGAGCCCCGATTTCCAGAAGTTTTTCAATTACGTGGGGGTAGATCTCGGGATTCATATCGTCCACGTTGGTTTCGATCAGCAGCGCTTGATCATACTCCTGTTCCTGACGCTTCTCCAGCAGGATCGCTCGCAACACGTTGGGCAATTCGGGAATGACTTTAGAACCGGCGCCATAGCCTGTCCTGATGAGGCACAATCCTTCGGGCGGCGCGTCAAACCTGGCCAGCGTCTTCAGAAGGGCCGCCCCGGTGGGCGTCGCCAGTTCAGTCTCGACGCCCGTGAATCGGATCGGCGCACCCGTTAGAATCTCCAGAGTCGCCGGAGGCGGCAACGGCATTGGGCCGTGTCCCGCTAAAGTTCGTCCCTGACCGACCCCGACCGGACTGCTATAAATCTCGTCAACTTTGAGCATCTCCAGTGCCAAACACGATCCGACCACGTCTACGATTGCGTCCACCGCGCCGACTTCATGGAAATGAACTTCTTCAGGGGTGCAGCCGTGAATCTTCGCCTCGGCCTCCGCCAGGCAGCGAAAAACGGCCATGACCTTCTCTTGGATCGCCGTCGAAAGCCTGCTGGCGGAGATAATTTTCTGAATATCCGATAAATGCCGCTCCGGCTGCAGCTTCAGCGCCTCTACCAGGACTCTCTGGCAAGCCATGTTCTGCCGCGAAGCCCGCTCTAGGCGGAGATCGAAGTCGGATAGATTCAGCCCCTTCAAGGCCTTCGTCCACGCCTCCTTATTCAGCCCCAGATCCAGCAGCGCGCCCAAAATCATGTCGCCGGAAACGCCCGAATAACAATCGAAGAAGAGGATTCGCATAGGCCTATTTGCGGTCTCTCAATGCCTTTTCCAGATGATCAATGATTCGATCCGTTGCTCCTGCGCCCGAGCGCACAAGATTCCCCGAGGCCTGGGCCGCCGCCTCCCGCGCTCCGTCATTCTCCAGCAAACGGCGCAAATGAGCCTCCAGTTCAGCCGATGAATGGACCGCCCAAGCTCCGCCGCTCTGTATCAGCGCCCCGGCTTCATGGGCCATGTGATAGCGCGGGCCGAAGAAGACGGGAAGATTAAAAGCCGCCGGCTCCAGGACGGAATGAACTCCTCCGCTGAACGCCCCGCCAACATAGGCTGCCCAGGCGGTTTGATACAGTGCCGCCAGAATGCCGACCTTATCCACGATTAGTATGTCAGCCTCCAGCAGATTCCCATTAAGTTGTGAATATAGGGAGTATTGCAAGCCAAAATTCTCAAGGTAGAATCTCGTATCATCAAGGAACTTGGCTTTCGGCTCATGCGGGACGAGAATGAGATGCAGTTCGGAGTAGTCGCGCTTTAAAGCCGCAAAAGCGGGAATGAGAATGCGTTGATCCGGGCCCCAGGTGCTGCCTCCCAAAAGGACTTTCTTATCGCTGAACCAGTTATCCGGGATGGGCTCAAGAGGCGTCCGGTCTACGCTCGACATGCGTGCCAGCGTCCGGTCGTATCGCGAATCGCCAACGACCTCAATCTTTTGAGGGCTGACCAGTCGAACCAGCCGCAGGGCATGGTCATCGCCCACCGTTAGGATTCGATCTAACTGCCGCAAAAAGCTGCGATTCAAACCGCGAAATAGCCACTTCGTCCGCTTCGTCTTGGAATGCAGATTGGCGTTGATCCAGAGAACGGGGATCCCTTTCTCGGCCGCGATGCAGACCATATTGGGCCAAACATCATGCTTGACGATCAAAAACGCGGCGGGCTCCAAAATGCCGAAAAAGCGCCTCGCAGAATTCAAATCGTCAAACGGCAGATAACTGTAGGATTCGATTTCCCGGGACTTCTCCAAGCTGCGCATCCCCGAAGGTGAATAACAAGTGACGTGAGCCCGATACTGCGGCAGCCGAAGCTTTAGCCTCTCCAGAATCGGCCTCGCCGCCTCTAATTCCCCCGCGGAGGTGCAATGAATGACGATGAACCGCCGGCCGGATTCCAGCGCCGCGCGAGCCTCTTTCAGCCTCCGAAACAGCCCCCGGCGCCCGCGGATCCCGTCTCGGACCTTGTGGTTGAATATGCGCGCGAGGTGCATTCCCACGAACAGAGATGGAATGACGAGGCCGTTATAAATGAAAAACCAGAAGGGGTGATAGCGCTTCATCGCGCCTCAACGAAATATAGTTTGCCGACTTTGCGGATTTTTTCCAGGGTAAAACCCGAAATCAGTAGGTGGTCCCGAATTCTCTTTTCAGTATAGAAATAGACCGGGCAATTGAGTAGAGCCAGGCGCAGTTTTCGAATCGGAGCGCGCCAGGTATCCGCGCGCGGAAAGCTGGCTACCAGTTTGCCCGATGTCAGTTTGCGAAGTTTCACCAGCAGTGGCCGATCATCCTTCACATAGTCGAAAAGGCCAATGGCGATGACATAATCAAAGGTTTGGCCCGGGGAATACTCCATGATGTCGCCCGGAGTGAATTCGCAGCGCTCGGTCAAATTCATCTCCCGGGCTATCTGCCGGGCGCGTTCGATCATGGAAGGAGCGAAATCAATCCCGACAACGTGGCGAGCTCCGTCCTGCGCCAGCGGAAAGCAAAACCTGCCGGTGCCGCAGCCGACGTCCAGAACGCTTTTGCCTTCCACCGGATGACAGGCTTCCAGCGTGAGCCGCAGGCGTTCCTGCATGTCCCAGCGCAGCAGCCGGTCGAGGAGGCGGCGAAATTCCGATTTCTTTCCGGAGTATATGGAATCAAATTCCGCCGAAGTGCGATCAAAATGGCGTTGGATTCGGTCGGAATCGTTCCTCATAGCTTGTCTCGGCACGGGCAAAATCGAAAATCCTGAAGCAGGCGAGCAAACTTCTCGCGGTTTATCTCAAGATTGACATAGTGCTTAAGGTGTTTTATATAGGGGGCATCGAGCCGGGGCTGATCCGGATCGAATTCCCAGGGATGAACATAGACGGTAACCGGCACGCCTCTTTCATTCCACTTTTTGATTCCCCAATGGGTCACCCAGTAAGGGTAGAGCCTGAAAAATCCGCCGCCGGCAAATGGCCAGTGACCCCAGTGGGGCAGGTAGGCTTGCGGGAAGAGGCGCAGAGGGCGGCCCTGAGCCGTGCGGAGGATCTGCGGGCCGGGATTGGGCTGCGTCCAGGGCTGGCTGTGATTGGGGAAATAGAGAACGGACAAACTGGCATCATACGTGAGCCCGCACTCCTCAATGACGTCCCAAGCCCAATGGGTGGCCGGCGTGATCGAGAACGAAGGCGCTCGATGCCCCCGAATGTCTTGAATCCCTAACGATTTTAGAACCGCCAGCGTCCTCTCGATATCCGCTTGAAAATCGGCCGGGGTAAGTGAATCCACTCGACGATGCCCATACCCATGGATGCCGATCTCATGGCCCTTGCGGGCAATTTCGGCGATCCATTGCGGATAGCGCTCCGCAATCCAGCCGAGAATGAAAAAGGTGGCCTGAAGGCGCGCGCTATCCAAAATCTGCAGCAGCCACTCTAATCCAAATTGAAAGCGGACCTCATACCGATCCCACTCTTCCATGCTGATGGAGCCGCTAAAGCCCTCGACTTGAAAATAATCCTCGATATCCACCGAGAGGATGTTGACGATCTCAGCTTGCGCCATGCTTGGTGTTACGGACCGATATAACGATGGAATAGCGCTCGAGCTCGTGCCGGATCCGCCACTCCTTTGACAAAAGCGCGGCCATCCTTGAAGAGAATAAACTCGGCTTCCGGCGTCCGCAACCACAGCAGGTATTTGTTCACTTTGGTATCCCCAGTAGCCTGAAGCTTTCGAGCCAGGGCCGTCAGATCCATTTGCCGGGTCTGTGATGGATGCAGATGTACCATGTCTCTTCCGCACATCTTGACCGCCTGCAGACCAGGATCGCCGCTCAAGTGCGCGTATTCGCCGCGGGTGCAGGCTGGACAATCCTCCTTGCGCCGTACCGGAATCCCCTTCCATTGCAGAGTCTTAAGATCGAGCTGCCATAATCTCCCGCTGGGATCACGTCCGGTGAGGATTCGTGCTGCCTCCGTCAGGGCGACCGCCGCAATGCTCTGCGCCGCCGGTGGCCAGACACCTTCGGTTTCGCAGGTCGGCAATTCCGCGGGATCGGGTGGCGTGTCCATCAAGCAGCGCAGACAGGCCGTTTTCCCGGGCATGATCGCCAACGCCGCGCCGCTGTATCCGACCGCGCCGCAGTAGATCCAGGGGATCCCCAGTTTGATCGCGGCGTCATTTAAAATGAACCTGGCCTCAAAGTTGTCTGTGGCGTCCAGAATGAGATCCACATCAGCCAGCAAAAGCTCGGCATTGGCGCCGGTCAAATCATCCACCCGCGCCTCGATCCTGCAGGCAGAATTGATCTTTTCGAGGTGCCGCTGGGCGGCAACTGCCTTGGGCAGGATCTGCCGAACATCATCCTCATCGAAGAAAAGCTGCCCGCTCAGATTGTGCTCTTCGACAAAATCGCGGTCGATCAGCCGCAGAGATCCCACGCCGAGCCGCGCTAAGTTCAAGCCGAAAGCGCCGCCCAGGGTGCCGCAACCAACCAGTGCGATCCGCGCCCGCGAAATACGAGCGAAATTCTCTTCGCCGATATCGGGCAGGCGGATAATGCGATTATATCGTTGACTGACCATTCCCTAATCGAAAGAGGCCGAAGCGGTTTCACGGCCAGAACCGTTCGCCGATTTGAGCGAAGACCAATTCGCTTTCGCCTTCCGGCATCTGGCTTTTCACCACCCCAATATCCTTGGCGAACCACCAGACCGCATCCCCGCTGAAAAAAGGGCTGCTGGTGGGATCGAGATAGATCACATTTGCCCTGACCTTGATGCATTTTTCAAACCGGCCCACCTTGGTTTGAACGTCTTCCAAAGCTTCGATGACAGAATCCACTTTTATCCGCAGTCTCAATCCCATCGGTTCATCGCGATATTCCACATTGGTATAGCTTAGCGTCTCTCCGATCTGATCCGAAAAAGGACAGGCCCACAGTCCCGGATCGAAGTGGAATCGGGTCATCCCCAGGGCGGCTCCATCCACGCCCCGCCACAGCAGCCGGTCGGATTGCCGCAGATAATACTGCTTCATCAATTCGTTGCCGAGGCTGTCACGACCCACCAATACGAATTCGACTCCGCGCTGCGTCTCGGTCTCGTTCTGAACTTCCCAGCGAATCGGCATCCCCGAGAACTGGTATTGATCCCCCTCCCGAAAGGAGGTATAGCTCAGGCCGTTAAAGGGCTCGCGGCTGCATCCTATGACGCCGAGGGCGAAAACGAGCCCGACGAATCTCTTCTTCATCATCTTTTTTATTCGCCAGTTGGCGTTTGCACTGAGATAGCAGAGCAGGCTTTGCGCCTGCCCAAATTGTCTTTCGCCGTCCGATCTTTTGGGCTGGGACCATGAGGAATTCTGCCGGATTGGTCATGGCAAGATGGCCACAATGCAGGAATCCCAAGCCAGTGGGTTATAATTGAAATCCACGCATCGGGCATAAAGAGTATCCCGGGTGGGTTCATCACCTGGTATATGCCCATACCAGACATCCGGGTTCAGCATCGTCCCCCAGGGCGCACCCGTATCCACCTGGCTGGTATCATGATTGAAGAAGCCGTCCGCCGAACTGCTGCTGAAAAGCACCAATTCGCCCTGCAATTGTCCGAATTCATCGGGCAGCAGGTCGTTGAGATAAAGCTGCGCGTTGGTATTCGTGGGCGTGATTTGGGGCGGAGATGCGGTCAGTTCAAAGAGCGGAAAATTCCCTGGCCCAGCCGGATCGCGGGAATCCCCGCAACCGCAAACCAAAGCCAGAAACAATAAAGGGAGAACTGGCTTCATTTTGAGGGCGCCCGCTAAGGCAGTATCCTGACTACCACGAAATCCTCCGCCGCGACTTCGCCCAGCGCGTTTTCGTAAACGGCGTAGATCGTGTCCCAATCCGCCGCGACGCTGTTGGGGTCATAGTAGACGACCGGGGTTGTGCCGGTGGCAGTGTCCGATGCCACCGAGGTGGCCTGTCCTGTGATGATTGCCTGCGTATCCGAAGCGACGCTGAAAAGGAGCGTCTCGCCTCCCTCCAAAGCGCCTTCATAATACAGAAAGCACGAAACGATGGCAGGATTATCGCCGTTGCTCATCGTATCCGGCTCAACCGAAACCGTCAGCGTGTAGGGGAAGTAAGTCTGTCCTCCAGTGGACGATCCCCCGCAACCGATCACGTAGAGCAAACCCAGTATCGGTAGCATTCCATAGAGAAACCCCTGCCGCAGCCGCTTCATAATGGTTCTCCTCAGGTTATTCTTCGCCATTTTTATTTCGTCCATCGCCGCCTTTCAGGCCGCTCTGCACCAGGTGAAAAACCAATCCCAGCGCCAGCGAGAATCCCAGCGCGGCGAAGAAATTGAATCCCACCAGCGCCGCGCAGACCGCCAGCAGCACCAGCGCAGCGATGAAGACTAAGTCATTTGGGGACATTGAGTTTCCCGTTTAATTCAGATTTAATTATTAATCTGCACAGAGATTGTGCCCGCTCATCAGACTATTCCTTCAATAAACTGCCGCCAGCTATAGACCGTTACGCCATGAATCGAAGCCTTTGCTTTACCTCTTTTATCGTCAATCACCAAAGGTAATTATCGAAATACAGCCATGGCGATTGCTGCGGCTTCGGCGTCATGAATTCCTGGCTGACTTCTGATCCTAAGATACTCCTCTTCCTCATCACCACCTGCAAATTCTGTTATCACGTTCGGGAATCTCTCAATAAATCTTGATAATGCAGTGTTTGGAAGATCAATTTCTGTTGCCACCTTGCGTGGAATCAAAATTCGATTTCTATTATTTCGAATCTTGGTCATTTTTTTAGTTCCCTCGATGTTGATAAGGGCGCTCGAATCGAATAATATTTTAAATAAATCTTCCTGTGGGGTCATATCTACTTCTCCTGCCCCTCGACTAATTTCATTGCGTTTCTAATGGGAATTTGTAATGCATGCGCAAGCCTTCCAACAGAGATCAGATTTTTATTATAGGATTCGATTGCGGTCTTAACATATCCCTTTCCAAGTTGCCTTTCCCATTTTGGGGCCTTTGGCCTCCATATGTGCTCTGGTTTTGTCTCGCGGATTCTATCAGTTATTCCTTTTTCTGATAAGTTCAAGGACTCTAATCTATAGCCTAATGCCTGAACGCTTACACCCCATTTATAACTCATCCGCTTAAGCTCTTCCAGCGTGGGTTTTCTTGTAATGCCTCTTGATGCAAAATCCCGTACCATGCCAGTCTCTGGCAAAAGCAATTCTACAGCAAAACGATTTGCGGCGACCTCAGAGTCTGCGCCAACCTCTCTGGGTTTTAGAGGTATGTAACATATGGAAGAGCCATGACCACATATTAAATGCGCCAGTTCATGTGCTAAGGTAAAGTTTCTTCTACCCTTAATTTCCCTAGCATTTAGTAATATGCAAGGTCCATAGTCCGCATTCCGGAAGGAAAATCCAGAAAAAGCATCATCCGGTATAGCAAGTTCAAAAATCCTAATTCCAAGATTGTCTAATCTGTCTTTTAAATCCGGAATTGGCTTGTCTTTTGCCAAAAGATTACCCCTAATTGCATTGGCAATTTCTTTTGGACTATCTGTTTTTCTTACACTTGGCAATTTGCTTTCATGATCGATATTGAGGAGGCTCTCAAGCTCTAAAGCTGTTCGGCACAGTTCATCAACTTTGGCAAGCATTGCCTTCGCGGTAATGGGTAGGGCGCTTAGAGATTGCCCTGGCCGACCTCGAAATTCAATCGCTTTGGGCGGAGCAGGCGTATCCCGAAGGAAATAATCAATTTCCCGCTCATAAATTCTGGCAAGATCCTCAAGCTGCCTTAAAGTCGGGTGACTTTTCTCCAATTCCCAGCTTAAAATCTGATGCGATGGAATGTCGATCTCTGCAGAAACCTCTTCTGGCGTCAGTAGCAGAAGCTCACGCGCCCTTTTTAATTGTGTTCCTTTGACGATGCTTCTTGCAGGAGGTGCATCTTTCATGTATTATCTTCTCCTTCCTTAAGCGCCTTTGAGATCGCCTTCGCCGTCCCCTTGGGCACACGCCGGCTGATGATATCGTGCCAGCACGTTTCTTCAATAACGAATTGGCAAATCAGCAGAACATCATTAAGGCCAATCCAGTTCACTTGGCCAGATCTTCCAGTGTTTTTCGATGTTCGCCAATGGATTGCCGAGCCAGGCGTGAGATTTCTGCCATGCGATTCTTGTCCAGCATCGAGGGAATCAAAAGGATATCTCCCCCCAATTCGACGACGTCATATTGGCGGCCATCTTCCATGGGAAAGGAATCCGGCAGATGGACGCGACCCTTACGGATGCGGGCTATACCCAAGTATTTCATATTCATTCCCCTTGTATGCTTCTACGCCACTGTATAGTCGAGCGCCAGTGCATGACGATATTGGATTACCTCTCCTTCCCCGCCTCAAACGCCTTCAAATTCGCCTCCGCCGTCCCCTTGGGAACCCGCCGGCTGATGACGTTGCGCCAGACCTTCTCGTCTATTTTCAGCGCTTTGGAGAGAGCTCCCAGCAGCACCGTGTTCGCCAGCCGCACATTGCCCAGATTTTCTGCCATCTGCGCCGCATCCACAACATGCAGATTGCCGACTCTATTCTTCAGTTGATCAAGGGCGTTATCGGGATAGATGTATTTTTTGTCCACGGCGATGGGCGGCACTAGCTTCTGGGCATTCGCGATCATCCAACCGCCCGATTTCAATTCATGGAGCCAGCGCAGGCCCTCGGCCTGTTCGAAAGCCAGAATGACATCGGCTTGACCGTTGGGAATCAGCGGCGAAAAAACCTTCTGCCCGATGCGCACGTGCGAGCTGACCACGCCGCCCCGCTGCGACATGCCGTGCACCTCGCTCTTTTTAACGTCGTATCCCGCCGTAAGTGCCACCTCCGACAGAATCGCCGACGCCAGCACCACTCCCTGCCCGCCCACGCCAACGATGAGGATGTTCATAACTCCATTGTCGGATTTGCCGGTTTCTGGAGATTTATTCATTGATTTCCCCGTCGTTTTCGCCATCTATGCCTCCACCCTCTCTTTTTCGATGTCCGACTTCAGCAGGATGCAATCCACCGGGCAGATATCCGCGCAGAGCTTGCAGCCGGTGCACAGGCTCTCGTCAATGACCGGAATCGCCAGCCCCTTATCGGTCACGGCCTCTGACCGCGCAATCGCCGGGCAACCGATTTTCAAACACACTCCGCAGCCATTGCAGTCTGCCGCGACAATCTCGTAAGGTTCTCCCTTGATCTTCTTGGGGAAGAGCGCGCAGGGCCGCGTCGTCACCAGCACGTTCACGCCCGGCCGCTTCACTACCCCTTTCAGAGTATCCCAGGTCGCATTGAAGTCATACGGATCAAATGTCTCCACGTGATTGGCGCCCAAAGCTTTCGCCAAGGCCACAAAATCCACGGCGATGGTATCGCTGCCCTGCAGCGTCCGGCCGGTCGCGGGGTGCTGCTGCCCGCCGGTCATAGCGGTGATGCCGTTGTCCAGTATTAGGATGGTCACGTTGGCCTTATTGTAAATGGCGTCAATCAGCGGAGTGATGCCGGAATGCACGAAGGTCGAATCACCGATGACGGCGAACACTGGCCGCTTCGATCCCTCCACCTGCGATATGCCCGTCGCCATGCCGATGGAAGCTCCCATGCAGATGCAGGCGTGCAACGATTCCAGCGGCGGCAGCGCCGCCAGCGTGTAGCAGCCGATATCGCCGAGCACATGCGCCCCCATGCGCCGCAGAGCGTAGAAGACGGATCTATGACCGCACCCCGGGCATAGCACCGGCGGCCGCGGCAATACCTGCACTGGCAGGGTCGTATCCAGGCTCGGCTTGGGGGCCAGCCCCGCATCAGCAAGCCCTTTCTGCACCAGCGTGGGATTGAGTTCGCCGAAGATGGGGAAGAGCTTCTTCCCTTCGCAGGCGATCCCCTCGATCTTCAGCGCCTCTTCGATGAATGGCTCCAATTCTTCCACGACGATGATTCTCTCAACCTTCGATGCGAACTCTTTGAGCCTTTTTAGCGGCATCGGATAAGATAATCCGAGCTTAAAGAAGGACGCTTCCGGCATTACTTCCTTGGAGTGCTGGTAGGATACTCCCGATGTGACGATGCCGATTTTCCGGTCGCCCCATTCGATGCGGTTCAGAGGCGTCTCTTCGGTGAACTTCTTGAGCGCTTCGAGTCTCTTCAAGACCGCCTGATGACGCGGCTTGGCCCAATTGGGCATCATCACGTATTTGGCGATGTCCACTTCGAAGCCCTTGACCGGCACGTCCTTCCACGAGCGCACCTTGACCGCCGTCAGCGAATGCGAGATGCGCGTCGTGCAGCGCAGCAGCACCGGCGTGTCAAACTGCTCGCTGATATTTAGAGTCTCCTCGACGAAGTCGTAGCATTCCTGACTGTCGGAAGGCTCTAACATCGGGATCTTGGCGAACTTGGCGTAGGCGCGGTTGTCCTGCTCGTTCTGCGACGAATGCATTTCCGGGTCGTCCGCCGATACCAGCACGAAGCCGCCCTTGACGCCGGTGTAGGCGAAGGTCATCAGCGGATCGGCGGCGACGTTCACGCCCACGTGCTTCATGCAGACGATGGTGCGCGCCCCGCCCAGCGAAGCCCCGATCCCCACCTCAAAGGCCACCTTTTCATTGGGCGACCACTGAGCGTGGATGCCGGGGAATTTGGCGATATTTTCCAGTATTTCCGTTGACGGAGTTCCAGGATAAGCCGAAGCGAAGCGCACCCCGGCGGCCTTCGCCCCGTGAGCGATCGCTTCATTGCCGGAGAGGAGTAGTCGTTGGTTTTGCAGTCGTTCCATTGTTTATCCGATAGTCCTTAGTCATTCGTTGCGGTGTCATTCCCGCGAACGCGGGAATCCAGTCGCGTAGGGATCGGTCCGCCGCGGCGGATCCCGACCCGCTGATTTATTTTTTCAGCAGCTCATGAAATTCCTGCTGTGTGATATTCAAATCGAGCAATATCCCCTTCAGCGTTTTTCTTTTGATGTCCTTGCCTTTATGCATGGGAATGACAATCTTGGCATGATCCGCTGATCTGATATAAACCGCATGGCTGCCCTTCTGACGATCGAAATTGAAGCCCAATTTGATAATAACGCGAACCAAATCCGTCGCCTGGCATACCGGGAATTTGGGCGTCATACCGCTATCTGAACCGGCTTGATGAGATAGTTTTCTTCGGGCAGTTCCTCGCCATGCTCTTTGAGACTCTCGATGTATAGTTCTACCGCTTCCTTGATGTTTTCGAGAGTCTCCTCAATGGTCTCACCCTGGGTATGACATCCCGGAAGCGCAGGACAGAAGGCGTGGTATCCGCCCTCTTCTTCCGGTTCGATTAAGACAGTATAGTAAATTGCGGTCATGCATAGACTCCTTATTCTGTTTCCATTAGTTTTGAAGCCCCTTCTTCCTCACTTCCGCCCGCCCCCACAACACCATCGTCAAAACCCACAAAGCGATCATCAGGAAAAATCCCCGCCGGATATACCACCACCACAGCTTTTCTGCGCTGCGCGGAATGCCCATCTCCAGCTTGCAGCCCAGATTGTTCAGGTAGTGAGACTCATTGTAGCCGACAATCCGGCTCAATCTGCTGCTATCCCGTCTTCCCGGCGATCCTAATTGCGCCACGACATTGCCCTGATCATCGCGCAGCAGAATGTACATTTGGCTGTATGAAAAGCCTGAATCCGGAGCCGGTGCAGCGAATGCCAGACCGGGATATTCCTGCGAAGCGAATTTGAACCGGCGCGGTATCTCGGTTTGGCGATAGAGGGCGACATCCGTCACCAGCGCCAAAACGCGCGGCTCGCTTTCGTAGATGTGCCCGTTGATATAGAATTCGCCTATATCGTTATTGAGTCGTTCGGCGATGTGTCCCGCCTTCTTCTTCGCCAGCAGCGGCTTGAAAAATGGAGATAGGAGCTCATCCCACGATTCGCTTCTGGCGCTTGCAGAAGAATCCAGGAAGCGATAGGCGTATTGATCGGTCTTCGAATCATAGGTGAACCAAAATAAATTTCCCGTCGTGAAGGGCGGCGGTTCTTCCCATTGGCCGGTGGCATGCCAGCGCGATAGCTCTGGAGGCAGCAGCAGAGGACGGTTGACGTTCTCCATAATCTTGGCGGTCGTCTGCTGGACATAAACCTGAGTCGGCGCATAAAAGCCATATCCGCCGATGGTCAGCCACTTGTGCGCGTACAGCACAAGTCCCAGCGCGCATAGCTGAAGAATTATGACGAGCGCGAACAGGAATCCCCAGCGCACCCGAAATGGAGATTTCATGTCAACCTCCACGGCTTTTTATAACTTAGAACTTATAATTTAGAACTTAGGTGTACGCCCCCAGTCCCGTCAACTCCTCCCCCAAAATCAGCGTGTGTATATCGTGCGTCCCTTCGTAGGTGTAGACCGACTCTAAGTTATTCATGTGCCGGATGATGTTGTAGTCGTCGCAAATGCCGGAAGCGCCCAGAATGTCGCGGCAGACGCGAGCCGCCTTCAACGCCATCTCTACGTTGTTCCGCTTCGCCATGGAAATTGCCGCCGGGCGGGCTTTGCCCTGATCCATCAACTGCCCCAGCCGATGGCAGAGAAGCTGAGCGTTCGTGATATCCGTCCACATCTGCGCCAGCTTCGCCTGTACCAACTGGAATCCCGCAATGGGGCGGTCGAATTGCACTCGGTGCTTGGCGTAGTCCAGCGTCTCTTCAAGGCACGCCAGCGCCGCCCCGATGGCTCCCCAGGCGATGGAATAACGCGCCTGGTTCAGGCACATCAGAGCCGTTTTCAGCCCCTTCGCTCCGGGCAGAGTATTTTCGGCGGGAATCCGGCAATCATCCAGATGAATCTCGCTGCTGACGGATACCCTCAGCGACCACTTGCCCTCGATGTACGGCGCCGAATATCCCGGCGTGCCTTTTTCGACCAGGAAGCCCTGAATCCCTTCCTTCACCTTGCAATAGACAATCGCCACGTCGGCGATGCTGGCATTCGTTGACCAGCGTTTGACGCCGTTCAGCACCCAGTGCTTGCCGTCCTGCTTCGCCGTGGTGATGATCCCCGCCGGATTCGATCCGAAGTCCGGTTCGGTCAGTCCGAAGCAGCCGATGGCCTCGCCGGTCGCCAGTTTCGGCAGCCAGCGATCCTTCTGTTCCTGCGATCCGAACGTGAAGATCGGGTACATCACCAGCCCGTTCTGCACCGACACGAAGCTGCGGAAGCCCGAATCGCCGCGCTCCAGTTCCTGCATCATCAGCCCGTAGGCGTTGTAGCTGACCCCCGCGCAGCCGTAGCCTTTCAGGTAAGCTCCCAGCATCCCTAACTTGGCCATTTCCGGCACCAGCTCGGCCGGAAAGCGCCCTTCCCGGTTCCACTGCCGCACGCCCGGCATGATCTTGTCCGCCACGAATTCCCTCACCGAATCTCGCACCATGCGCTCGTCTTCGGTGAAGAGGGCGTCAATGTTATATAGGTCAGGTATTGGCATGAATTATCGCGTAGGGGTCGGGCTTGTCCCGACCCGATTTTGTCATTCCCGCGAAAGTCCGTCAGGACCCTTTGGCGGCGGGAATCTATTGGTAGTGCGGCAGCTTGCTGCCGCAATTTAAATACTTGACTACTTCTTCAATGCTCTAATTTTACTCAGTAATGTAGAATATTGGTAAAGCGCCTTCAATATTTCCTTGGTGAGGTCGATTGCGGTTTCTAGCTCCTCCTTGCCTATTTGGCTATAAGACTTCGCTTCAATGTGCGCTGCATCATTTCCTAAAAGTCGAAGTTCGTCCATAGCCTCCAAAAGCTCATGGGGCAAGACTATCTTCGTTTTCAAGTTCTTAATCCTCTCCTTAAGATCACCGCCTGGGGCACCCCTTTCTTCGCAAATCTCTTCCAATGTACGTCTTACCATAATAGCAGCAGCCACATAACAACTTTCCGAATGGCAGGTAAGTGCTTCCTCAAATGTTTCGAGTATTTGCCCTGGTATGTTTTCCTTTTCAAATGGAATTCTCAGTGGAGGATATTGAAAGATTAGCTCCCCTCTAAGGCTTGCTATGAAGAGGTGACGTTTGCATTTGGGATTGGGACACAGTCTTTGGCCGCAAATAAATTGATTCCCGATGTGAATGTCTGCTCCAAGTTGCAAGAGGCTGGCTTGATGACCGCACTCCGGACAAGTGGTTGTTATTGTCCCGGCATTTGCTTCACCCTTTGATTCTACTTTCAAACTGATTGCCATTTGGCCTTCTCCAACATTAGTTTTATTCATCTTACCCTTGCAGCAGCCATTTCTGTTCTGTTAGGTATTGTCCGCCGCAGGCGGATGGGACGTGACAGGGTAAATTGCGCTATAAATCGCGCATTAGCGGAATAAGCGTTCCCAAACTCCGCAAAAGATCATCATAAGTGTGAAATGAAATTCTGTTGAAATCTCTCCGCTTTAATTTTCTCAAATGATCCTGACTGTATTGCATATCACGCCCGAGAATAACAGCCCCCGAAATCTTACTCACCTCTTCTGGTTTCAAGCCGATGCAATCCAGAACTGCCACTTTGTGATCGTCCACTTCGTCGAGCCAATTATGAACCTGGTCTAGTGCATGCTGCAAAGGAGCTGCTAACCCTCCATTCTTTTTCATCAGTCTTGTTGCAGCATTCTCCAATTCAATAAGCAGCAGCTCATTTTTTTGGCTTAAAATTGTTATATCGGTCTTATATTTGCTCAGAATTGGCGACTTATAGAATATTCTTTTAGGCGAAAATTGATGAAGCAATATCGTATTGGCCTTTATGAAATCCAGAATTTTTTCCTCTTCTGGGATTTTACTTAGAAGCGATTCAAACTGATTCATAATAAATTCCACAGACTCTAATTCATAGTATCTTTCCAATATCGCTTGGTCATCGGAGTGTTCGCGACCGAGAAAAACGTGCAGATTTTCTCTAATATATTTTAAATCCAAATTGCCCTTGCCACATTTGCATGTAAATTTCTCTGGCAATTCCTTGTACCATATATTCCCGCTGCGCTCAATGCTGGAATCACGTTCAATGCCTGCATAGGTATCAATTGAGGCCTTACAGAAACTGCACTTTATGCGGAATTTTACATATTTTGCTGCTCTTGGGTTGCCCTTGATAGCTGCAATCCTATCTTCGCTCAAAGGATCCACCTTTGCTGGCAGAAATTGAATCAAGCCGAGCGGAATTACCTTACTTTGCTTGAGTAGCTTTACAATGTACCCACCTGGCTCCTTGATTACGGCGCTTACTCCATAGAATTTTAGTGGAATCGTGAAGACTATCCATCCTTCTTTCTTGGTAGGTGCAGAAAAAGAGATTTTTGCGAATTCAACAGAATCCTTGGAGGCAGCAATACTTGATGCTCCTATTTTAATGCTTATCACAACATCAGCATCTTTTGAGATGATTTGAATTTCGGCTTCGTTGAATGTGCTTGGCTCATATAAGGCGAAAACTAGCTGAAATGAGTTAATACACATCGGATATACCGGTGAAAGAATGACCTTTGTCAATCCTTGGATATTCTGCTTAACGCAAAGGCCATTTTCGGTTTGAAATTGTTTGGCCCGTTCACAGATGCCAAGAAACGCGATCCTGTTCTGATAGTGGTTACTCACTTTTGGCATCTCTCTTAGCCAACAACTCCGTCGCACATTCCCAGCTCTATGTGTTCGCTTACGCTTAGTGCTGCCGGCGAATTGCGATCTGACGGACTATTCCCCAACAAGCCCCCTACCTCGTTCCAACGCCTTCAAATTCACTTCCTGATTCTTCCCCGAAAATGCCTTCGTTATTGCCGCCGTGAGGCTGGCCCAGGGCACCACTCTGGTGGCTTCAACAAGTGCGCCCAGCGCGATGAGCATCGCCGCTTCCCGGTCGCCTATCTCCTTCAGGGCAATTTCGAGAAACTGGAATGGCAGCTTCTTCCCCTCCGAATCAATATCCCCGTTCACGGTGCCGGGATCGTAGATAATAAGGGTCTTTTCGTGCGCCCCGCGCAGATTGGCTTTCAAGCCCTTATCGGACATAAGCAGCAAAGCGTTCGGCCGGCGCACCTCGGGAAAAGCGATGGGATCTGGACTGATAATCACATCCGACGTCGAGAGCCCGCCGCGCGATTCGACGCCGTAAGCCGTCGTCTGAGCCGCATGCAGTCCGGCCAGCATCGCCGCCTCGCCCAATAGCCGTCCCGCGATCCCCATCCCTTGGCCGCCCACCCCGCAGAGCTTAATTTCCAACCTTCCCCCCGGCTTTGCGGATCACTTCTTCGTAAGCCTTCGTATATTCCGGCATTTCCCGCTCGCACAAGACGCCGATGGGAATTTTGTCCGATCCTTCTTCCCATTTCGAAACCGGCGTCACCTCTTCGCGAAGGCGCTGGATCATTTCCGGAGCATCCCCCAGGTCATTGAACTTGCCATACATGGTCGGACAGGGCTCCATGACTTCGATGAAGGAAAATCCCTCTCGGGTAATGCCCTGCTTCAGATATTTGACCAAATTGTGATAATGAAAAACGGTGGAACGCGCCACATACGACGCCCCGGCCGCTTTGGTCAGTGCACAAAGGTCAAAGGGCTGTTCGGGAAATCCGTAGCGGGACGTGACCGTCTTGTCTCCCTGCAGCGTGGTGGGGGAATACTGGCCTCCCGTCATGCCATAATTACGGTTGTTGGCGCAAAGCGCCAGGAGGCCCAGATTGCGCCGCGCCGCGTGGATCAGATGATTCCCGCCGATGGAGGCCGCATCGCCGTCGCCCATGAGCGCGCAGACCACCAAATCCGGCTTGGCGATTTTCACGCCGGTGGCATAGGCAATGGCGCGTCCGTGCAGAGTGTGCAGAGCATTGGTCAAGAAATAATCATCCGCTCTCCCGAAGCAGCCGATGCCCGTGACGATCACAATTTTTGACGGCGGGATTTGCAGCTCATCGAACGCCTGTGCCAGCGCCCGGATGATCACTCCGTGCCCGCACCCCGAGCACCAGAAGGTGGGCAGCTTGGATTCGTTGATGTAGGTGAAAAGGGACATGTTTCCAAGCCTCAACGGCCAAGTGAAAACTTGGCTGCACCGCGCTTGCTGCGTCTGCTAGACCTTTTGGCTGGTTTGACCGATTTCTTGGCAATCTCGATAAGCCCGCGCAGCGCGCTATTGACAGTTTCTTCGCTTGGAAATACCTCGGCCACGTCTGGGCTGATCAAAACCAGATTGGTTCCCTTTTGATAGCTTCTGAGAAATTTGCCCCGTACTCCTTTGCCCAGATCTGCGCGGCGGTATTCCGGTCGCATTTCATCTTGTTTAGCCTTCTTCATAAATTCTCCGTTCCTTAGCTGTCATGGGGCGCGCGCTGATGAGCCTTACCCGATCCGTCCTAAATGTATGCGCAACCACCAGTAGTCGATTTTGGTCTGAAAGTCCGAAGGTAACATACCGATCTTCTCTCCTCGAATGATCCGGATCAGAATACGTAATGGCCAATGGATCACCAAAAACTGAGGCTGCTTCCTGAAAAGTCACCCGATGTTTTTGCGCATTCTCGGCGGCCTTTTCTTTGTCCCATTCAAAGTGCATAAAAACTCCGGCACCGGCATTCGGAACACCAGAAGGTCAGCAGCTTGGTTTCGTTGATGTAGGTAAAAAGGGACATAATCTCTCTGATGAATTGCCTTGGGCGAATCATAGCCGAGCTGCCTTAATCTGATTTTGACCCGATCCTTGCGGCGCTCTGCAACTGGAGAAACCTGAATTCTCTGAGCTTCACGGATTGATTTCCGTTTCAATGATGACTTCATTTCTCATGAATTTTGCGGCATATCGCACGGCCTCTTCGACGTCTTCAGCGATTAGTTGTGGATAGTCGCGCAGGATATCATCGCGAGTCGCCCCGCTGGCGATCACCTCCATGATGAATTCGACGCTGATACGGGTCCCCGCAATGCACGGTTTTCCGCCGAGAATTTTGGGGTTGGAAGTTATTCGTGTAGTCATGCTAGACCTCCTTTGAGGCATTGATGATTTCTTCCGGCCAAATCACCGTCCCATCCGTCTTGTTCACGCGAATCACCTTGACTTGCAGCCCCACGACTCGCTCAACTTCAACCGCCACTTGTCCCCAATTCAATTCCGGCACAATGACCCGCTTGATTCCCTTCGCCGCCGCGCGCACCGCTTCGTCGGGGAAAGGCCACAGCGTGAGCAGCTTCAGGAAGCTGACCTTTTTCCCTGCCTGCCGAGCTTCAATGGCTGCTTGCTGCCCGCTGCGCGCCGAAATCCCGAACGATACAATTAAAGTATCCGCTCCGGGCTGCAGATCGGCGCGCCAGATGCAAATCTCCGCCGTGCGATCCATGATCTTGCGCTGCAGCCGCTCATTCTTGGCGGTGATTTTGTCGGCATCCGATGTCGGCACGCCCCGCTCATCGTGCGTCGTCGAAGATGCTCGAACGAGATGCGGCCCCCCATAAGGCGACATGGCCGGGACATCCGTCAAACTCGCCGCCCGGTAGGGGAGAAATTCATCGTCCGGCGCCGCCGATTTCCGATTGATGATGGGATAATCTTTGAAGGCCTCGAGATCCACATCTTCACGCATGTGCCCAATAACCTTATCGGTCATCAAGAAAACCGGCACGCGAAATCTTTCGGCCAGATTAAAAGCTTCAATGGTCAACTGCACCGTTTCGGAGACCGTGGACGGAGCCAGCGCGATCACGGGATACCCGCCGTGGCTGCCCCATCTCACCTGCTGCACATCTCCCTGTCCCACCTTCGTCGCCAGCCCCGTTGAAGGCCCCCCGCGCTGCACGTCCACGATCACGCATGGCACCTCCGCCATGATCGCCATGCCGACATTTTCCAGCATCAGCGACAGTCCGGGCCCGGACGTTGCTGTCATCACCTTCAAGCCGCACAGGGATGCCCCGATGCAGGCCGCCAAGGATCCGATCTCGTCCTCCATCTGGATGAATTTGCCGCCCGTCTTGGGTAGCCGCATTGACAGATGGCTGGCAATTTCCGAAGATGGCGTGATTGGATATCCGGCGTAGAATCCCAGACCTGCCATCAGAGCGCCTTCCACGACGGCCTCGTTGCCGGATAAAAACTTCTTCATAAGGCGAGGTGAAAAACCGGTATAGCCAGGAGATAGGTGATGAGCGCGATGATTATTATTCCCAGAATATCAACCACAATTCCGATGCGCGCCATCTGTGTCACCGTCACATAGCCGGAGGCAAAAATGAGCGCATTGGGCGGAGTGCCCACCGGCAGCATGAATCCGCACGATGCCGCGATGGCTGCCGGGAGCATCAAGAACAACGGATCGGCTCCGATGCCCTTCGCCAAGCCTGCGCAGATGGGAAGAATCATCGCCGTGACCGCCGTGTTCGAAGCCACTTCGGTCAAGACTACCACAAGGGCGATCATGACGATCAGCGTCAAAAGGTGCGGGAATCCCTGCAGAAGCTGCAGCTGGGCGCCCATCCAGCGATCCAGGCCGGTCTGTTGAAATCCATCGGCCAGCGCCAGTCCTCCGCCAAAGAGCAATAAGATCCCCCAGGAAATTTCCTTCGCCTTTCCCCAATCCAAAAGTCTGGGGCCGGACAGTCCGCGCGCCGGACTGATGAAAAGCGCCAGCGCGCCGGCCATGGCGATGCTGCCGTCGCTGATGCCCGGAAATATATCCTTCAACCCCGGGACGGTGAAAGCGCCAAGATCTTTTGATTCTGAGAGAATCCACGCTAAAGCGGTCATGAGAAAGATCATCGCCGTGCGTCTTTCCGGCGCGGTCATCTTGCCCAGCTTGGCCAATTCCTGCTTGACCGCATCCTCGCCTGCAATGCTGCGCTCCCCCCACACCGGGCAGGCGAATCGAACCAGATAGAGCCAGGTCAGCGGCAAAAAAATGACCACCACCGGTACGCCCACCATCAGCCAGTCGGTAAAGCTCACATGCCGTCCGGATAGCTCTTCGGCCATCCCGGCAAAGATTAAATTCGGCGGTGTGCCGACTAACGTCCCAATCCCCCCGATGGACGCCGAATAGGCTATGCCGAACATCAGGGCCGATCCAAAGTTCGCCTGCAATTTGGCTCGCTCCCGAAACGTCCCGGCTTCCTCGAGGTGTTTGATGATGGCCAGACCGATCGGCAGCATGATCATCGCTGTGGCCGTATTCGACATCCACATGGAAATGAATCCTGTGGCGGCCATAAATCCTAGCACCAGCTTGGCCGGCGAAAAGCCGAGCAGCGAGATCGTGCGCATGGCAATGCGGCGGTGCAACTGCCATTTCTGCACGGCCAACGCAATGAAGAATCCGCCCAGAAAAAGAAAGATCAGGTGATTGGCATAGGGAGCGGAGGCGGTCTTGGCGTCGGCGATCCCCAGAAGGGGGAAGAGGACCAGCGGGATCAGAGCCGTTGCTGGAATGGGGATGGCCTCCGTGATCCACCAGCAGGCCATCAGAACGGCGATCGCGCCCATGCGCTGGGCCGCAGCCAGCTCCGCCGAAGAGGGGATGAAGAGAACTATGACAAAGAGCGCAATTCCCAGCCAAAAACCCAGTCGGCGATACCAGGCTGGGCTGGTAGATGCTTCGGATGTGCTTATCCCCGGCGTTGCCATCACTTAGTTCTGCGGGTCATGGCGAGTCCCGACTTTAGAGGTAGTGCGGCAGCTTGTCCCGAAGGGATCACTTCGGGATGGCGAAGCCATCACTTCGGGGCTGCCGCGGAGAAAGCTCTCCCTAAACTTCCGGCGCCGGCATCCCGTAGGCCGCCCACTCTTCCCTCGCCGGTCCGTAAACTCCCGGCACCTTTAGCCCCGCTTGACGCATCAGCACCGTCATCTGCCCGCGATGATGCGTTTGATGAGTAATTAATGCGGCAAGCGTCTCGCCGCGCTTCCAGCGCTCGCCGTACATATCATCTTCCACTTCGAGCGTGTCGTCCCTCCAATTGGCTTTGACCTGATCCAGAACCGACTTCGCCGCCAAATTGTAGCCCAAGAGAATGGCCGCGGCCGTGCTTGGAACAGGATCATCATGTTTCGGTCCCGCAATCTTAAGGCCCGTCCTGCCCGCCATTTCCGGGATGGTTGTCACCACATGCCATGCTATCCGCCCCAGCGTCCGATCTTGCGGCGCCACCGCCTGCGACAGAGACTTGTCCGTCAACTGCTCCAGCAACTTCCTCGTCGCCTCGGATTCGTGCTTCCAGTATTTTTCGAATTCAGCGATTGTATGGATCATAATAGCCTCTTTTTCTTGCCACTTGCATCTTGAATCTTGCCTCTAAGTCATCATCACCGCCAGCGCAATCGAATTGACAATGGCATCCACCGATTCCGATCGCGAAGTCAGAATGATGGGCGCCTTTGGGCCTACCACCAGCCCCGCCGACCTCGCTTTCCCGAAAATGAAGATGGACTTGCACAGCGCATTGCCCACTTCAATTTTATTGACGACCAGGATATCCGCCCGCCCCGCCACCTCGCCGCCGACGTTTTTCTCCCGCGCGGCCTCTTCGGACAACGCAACGTCCAGCGACAGCGGCCCATCCACAATGGCGTCGCGGATCTGTCCGCGTTCCGCCATCTTCGAAATGATGGCTCCGCCCATCGCCACCGGCATGTTGGGATAAACCGTCTCGACTGCTGCCAGGAGCGCCACGCGCGGCTTTTCGATTCCCAAAGCCTCGGCAACCTCGACGGCATTATCAATAATCCTCGGCACTTCTTCCAATTTCGGATCTATTACCACGCCCCCGTCCGTGACGAGCAGAAAGCGGGACAGCCATTCCGGCCAGAAGATCCCCACGTGCGTCCAGAGCCGCTTGCCGGTTTTCAGACCGGCGCCATCCTGAAGGGCGGCCTCGAGGAGTTCGTAGGCCATCATTTTGCCCTTCATCAGGAGATCAGCCTGCCCGCTGGCCACCAGATGAGCCGATTCCGCCGCCGCATTCTGCAGCTCGCCCTCGTTGTTGATTTCGAAATCGGAAATCCGGACTTGATTCTCTTCGGCAATTTGGCGGATTCTGTCGGCGTTTCCAACCAAAATCGGCTGGATCATGCCCAGGTCGGCCGCTTCGCGAAGAGCTCTCAAGCCATAAGGGTGCTCGGCGCAGGCCAGGACCAATTTTAAAGCGCCGGACTGTTTCGCTTTTTGAATGGCCGCGTTGCGCAGTTCGTCGAAATCCTTCAGCCGGTTCATGCCGCCTCCCGCTGCAAGTAATCCGATAGCACTACCGCAATAGCGACGGAAGCCAGTTTGTTCCTGGGCGGATCGCTGCGACTGACCAGCGACACAGGCACCGCGGCCCCCACGATGACTCCGCAAAAGACTGCCCCGCCGAACAGGATGAGCGACTTGGAAATGATGTTGCCTTCTTCTATGGAGTTGGTGACGAGGACGTCCGCCTGGCCGGCCACGGGGCTTTCGATGCCGAACAGCTCGGCCACCTTGGGCAGCGTCGCCGCGTCCAGCGACAGCGGCCCATCCACGATGGCGTCCCGGATCTGTCCCCGGTCGGCCATCTTGGCAATCACCGCGTCCTCCATGGCGCGGGGCATGTGCGGATTGACGACATCCGTCGCCGCCAACAGCGCCACCTTCGGCTTGGAAATCCCCAGCGCCTTGGATACGATCACCGCATTTTCAATGATCTTGATCTTCTGGTTAAAATCCGGATTGACGACCATCCCGCCATCGGTGATATTGAGCAACCTAGGATAGGTTTCAATGGACAGCACGGCGCAATGTGACACGACCTCCGACCGCTTTAATCCGTGCTCTTTGGCTAAAACAGCTTTCAGCAGCTTCGATGTGGGCAGAAATCCCTTCATCACGATATCGGCCTCGCCGGATGCTGCCAGCTTGGCCGCTCGAGATGCGGCTGCATCCGGCTCGTCGGCGGCCTTATGGGAAAAACCGCTGATATCCAGATGCAACTGTTCAGCCAGCTTGTTGATCTTATCGCGATTGCCGACCAAGATCGCATCGGCGATCCCCTGGGCTTTGGCCTCAACCACCGCCTGCAAAACGGCCGAGTCCTCCGCCGCCGCCACCGCCACGCGTCTCATCCGTTTTCGGCTGATTTCCTGCGCGCGGGTGACGATATCCTGCCAACTGCGCAGCGGCTCTGATGCATTTTGGTTCATCTTTGTTTGCTAGTACGTCTTGGCCTGTTCCTTCCCTTCCAGCACTCGGAACGCCCCCAGTGCCAGCGCCTCCATCTCCTTTTCGCCGGGAATGACGAAGATCTTGCCGAGGAAGGAGACGTATCCCTTCAGAGTATCCAGCAGATAAGCCGAATTGGCCATCCCGCCGGTGAGGATGATAGCGTCGAACTTGCCTTTCAGCGAAGCCGCGATAGCGCCTATTTCTTTTGCGATCTGATAGAGCATCGCGTCGTAATACAGCTTGGCGTTGCCGTCCCCCGCCTCAATGTCCCTCTCCACGTCAGCGCAATTCGACGTGCCCAGATAGGCCATCAATCCCGATCCGGTCGAGAGTTTCGCCAGGAGATTCTCTTTCGTGAACGTGCCCGAGAAGCACAGCTCTACCAGCGCGCCGATAGGCAGGGCTCCCGCTCGTTCCGGCGAAAATGGCCCCATGCCCAACAGCCCATCGTTGACGTCAATGATCTTCCCCCCTTGCAGCGCGCAGATTGACAACCCGCCGCCCATGTGAGCCACGACGAACGTCGTCTGTTCGAGTTTTTTCCCCAGCTTGGCCGCCACCTCCCGCGCCACCGCCCTGATGTTCAGAGCATGCGAACGGCACTTGCGCTGAATCTCGGGCATGCCGGAGATGCGCGCCGGCGGTATGAACTCATCCACTGTTACGGGATCTACAACATAACAGGGGATATTTAGCTTGCGGGCAAAATAATCCGCCAGGATGGCTCCGAGATTGGACGCGTGGTTGGAGTACTTCCCCGAACGCAGATCTTCCAACATGTGTTCATTGATCTTGTAGGTCCCGCCCTCAAGAGGCCGCAGGGGCCCGCCGCGCCCCACCACTGCCGAAAGCTTGCCCGGAACGAGCCATTCCGTTACCGAATTTTGAACGGCCGTCAGCCGCAGTTGCATCTGCTCCGTCACGAGGGGATGTTTCGCCAGCTCCGCCGCTGAATGCTGAATGCTCTTCTGCATCAGGGCGCCTTCCATGCCCCAAATCGCGATCTTGGTGGAAGTGGAGCCGGGATTGATGACGAGAACTGGTGCAGGCATTATCTCCCCTTAAACTGCGCCGGCCGCTTCTCGACGAAAGCTTTGGTGCCTTCGCGCATGTCTTCGGTGGCGCAGATGATGCCGAAGAGATGCGCCTCATGCCGCAGGGCATCAGAGAGGTGCATCTCCAGGCCGCGATTGACCGCATGCAGCACAAAGGCAATCGCCTTGGGCCCCTTCAACATGACCTTCTTGCAGAATTCCTTGCTCTTGGGGATCAACTCCTCGAGCGGATAGACCTTGTTCACCAGGCCGATGCGGTAGGCTTCTTCGGCATTGATGGCATCAGCTCCCATGCACATCTCCAACGCCCGGCCCGCGCCGACCAATCGCGCCAAGCGCTGCGTGCCCCCATAACCCGGAATGATGCCCAAGTTCACCTCCGGCTGTCCGAATTTAGCGTTCTGGGAGGCGAAACGCACGTGACAGGCCATCGCCAGCTCGCAACCGCCGCCCAGCGCGAATCCATTCACCGCAGCTACCACGGGTTTTTCCAGGTGCTGGATCAGATTCAGCGCCTCCTGCCCGTTGAGAGAGAATTGAGCGCCCCCCGCCGGCGTCTGTTCGGCGAGTTCGACGATATCGGCTCCTGCGGCGAAGGCCTTCTCGCCGCTGCCGGTCAAAATGGCGCACTTGATGTGCGGATCGTCGCCAACGCGTGTAAAGGCGGCTCGCAGCTCATTCACGGTAAGAGCATTCAGAGCGTTCAGCACCTTGGGCCGGTTGAGCGTCACGATGGCGATGCCGTCTTCAATTTCGAAAAGGATGTTTTCGTAGTTCACGATCGTCTCCCGGAAATGGACTCAGGTGTTCATTATTTGATGAGCTTAAGCGCGATGTAAGAAGCCGCGAGGATGATAAGGATGATGAAAGCCAGCGAAAGGATATCCTGCAGCGGCAATTCCTTGCCGGATTTACGGCGTCGGCGCCGCTTTTTCTGCTCATATTCGGATCGCGGGATCATTTTCACTTGACCCTGGCGATCCACCACTTTGATCAGTTCACGACCGTTTTCTGGCGGCAAAGGGCTCTTATCCAGCGGCTGGGATTCCTTCTGCGGATCGGTCATTTTACAGCGCCGTGTAGTAGCGCGGCTCCGCCGGCCAGGCTTCGTCTGTAATGAATCCGCGATTGCTTAAGAATGCCCCGTTCTCTTCGTCGGCGGATACCACGAATCCGGGAAACTCGGCGCTGCTCCAGATCTCTGCCGCCAGGCGCGTCAATTCGAAGAGCAGCTCCCGATCATCCTCTTTGCCCGCAGGCATCCAGATGCTTAGCCGCCAGTAATCCTCAGGATCGCTCAAGGACCAGAGCCATAAAATCGCGGTCGATCTCTGTCCGCCGTATTCCAGATAGACACGCCGCGCTGCCTGGCGGCGAAGCGCCCCTCTCATCTCCGGCAAAACCTCGAATTCCTCCCAGAAGCTCGCCCAGAGGTAGCTCGGCGGCTGCGCCTGATCCAGGCAAAACAGCTCATGTTGGGTCGCATCCGTGCGTGGAACCTCCTCGATCTGGTGCGGCAGCGTCGAGCGCGTGAGCTTGGCTCGAGGAATGCGATACAGACGGTTCAAGGCCAGCAGCTCCCAGCGGCGGTCGTCCAGGTGCGCCGTCACCGCTCGTGAGCTGAACGGACAGATGGCCAGCGTGGAATGCCCTCGGGAACGAATCTCCTTCTTGGCCTGAGCGTAGAGTTTGGGAATGGGATCCTCGGCAAAATGAGTATCCGCCTCCATGATCAGAATCGAACCCGTTTTCCCCAGCGGCGACGGTTCGTCCGCGCACCAGATTTCGCAGTAGGCCACGAGGCGCTTCATGACCCCATCCGTCTCCTCGGCGGCCAGCGCAAATCCGCCGCTCTTGGTCAGCCAATTCAGATGGTTCTTGTACAATAGGGGATCGCACCAGACGCCGGCGTTCAGATAGCGCTGGTAAAGGGTTAGCTTTTCCCAGGGCACCTGATTCGTCTTTTTCGCTGGATCCGTGGGCCATTCATCGTAGCCGGTATGGCGCTGCCACAGCCGCCGATTGGACAATGAAACAATCGCGTTAATGTCGGATGGTCGGACTAATCTTAAGGTGATCATTTTCCCTCTATTTTAATTATTTTTGGAATTCGCTTATCCCGGCTGCCCGAGATCCCCTGTTCAGGCATCGTCGGTCAACAGGCCGCTCTCTTAATCTGTTGAGCCAGAAAATCGCCGACCTGCTGCGCGCTTAGCCTCCCGCCCAAGTCGTGAGTCGTGTTGTCGGTATCGAGAGCGTTCTTGATGGCGCCGGCGATCCATTGCGCTTCTTGGTCCAGCCCTAAGTGTTCCAACATCATCGCTGCCGCCGACATCGCCCCCAGGGGATTGACGGTATTTGGCCGGGCATTGGAGAGGCCTCCATCAGCCGGCATGAAGAGCGATACTTTTCCCGGATGAATGTCGGCGCATGCCCCCAGATGGATTCCTCCCTGCAGTTCCGCCCCCAGATTCCCGATGGCATCGGCGTAAAGTCCGCTGGTCAGGATGACTTCGAACCGCTCCGGGGTTCTGAGAAGTTGCGCCATTAAAGCGGGGATGGTCATTTCGGAACTTTCTACTCCAGAATGTTCCGCCCGCCTCTCGTCGAAAACCCGCTTCAGAAGATCATCCTCCCCCACCAAGGCGCTGCATTTGCAGCTCACCATTAGGCGCTTTAAGCCATGGCGCCGAACGTAATCAAACGCATAGCGCACCATACGATCCGTGCCTTGCCAGGTGCTGATCATTTGGCGCATCGAAACCTCTTCGGGAGTCCCCTTTTTATAAGAACCCCCAAATTCCGGCAGTAGGCCCGCGCCGTTATCGCTGATGACGACGAAGCGTATGTCCTCCGCTTTTTTCCCTTTCAGCGGGCAGCGGCGTTCATCCAAAAGCGTGACGGGCCGAAAATGCACGAACAAATCCAATTTGGCGATGATAGTGCGTCGAAGCTCTGCCGCCCAAGTTGTATCGGGGCCATTGGATCCTCCCAGCGCTCCGATGAAAAGGGCGTCGAAATTCCTCGGCAGCTCTCCGATTTGCTTTTCCAGCGATGCCTTACCAGCCGGCGTTCCATCCTCCATTCGGTACTCCGGCGTCGCCAGGTGCAAATCCAGCCCCGATCTCCCCTGCACCGCCCCCAAGACCTTGACGACCTGTGCCGTAATCTCCGGCCCGATCCCTTCCCCCGGGATGAGTGCGATGCGGCTCATGGGTGCCTCCTTGGTCGAAGCCTTTTGGAATAAGCGCGAGAATCCATTTAAAGGATTTCGCGCAGCGCCGAAAACAGTTTTTGATGTTGCTCCGGCAATCCCACGCTAACGCGCGCGCAGGTGGGCAGATCGTAGGGTTCCATGGGGCGGATAATGACCCCGCGCTTCAGAAGCTCCTGGAAGATCGGCCCAATCGGCTTGCCAAAATCCACTAAGATGAAATTGCAGACCGAGGGCAGAGCCTTCAAACCCAATTTGTTCAAGCCTTTATCGAGATCCTGCAGTCTTTGGCGGTTATTTTCGATGGATTTCCCCAAATAATCGCCATCATCCAATGATGCCAAAGCCGCTGCCTGAGCCAGCGAATTGCAGTTGAACACCTCGCGCACCTTCTGCAAATCCGCTGCGATGTCCGGTCGCGTCAAGGCATATCCGCAGCGCACCCCGGCCAGGCCGTACACTTTCGAAAAAGACCGCAGCACGATCACCGGAGCGCCTGCTTTTACGTACTGCAAGCCATCCGGATAATCCGGCTGCTGAACGTATTCAAAATATGCCTGATCCAAAACCAGGATCGCCCCCTGAGGCAGCGCTCCCAGCAGGCGTTCCACGTCTCGGCGGCCCAAATACCATCCCGTCGGATTGTTGGGATTGGCAATGAACACCACCTTTGTGCGCGGCGTCAGCGCCCGGATCATGGCCTCGATATCATACTGGAATTCGGGCATCGGGACCATGATGGGCCGGACTCCCATCATCTGGCAGGCGATCCGATATTTGAAGAACGCCTGCGGACCCGTTACCGCTTGCCGCCCGGGTTCCAGGTAGGCCTCGGCAATGATCTCCACGATCTCCACCGATCCATTTCCGAGCAGGATGCTCTCCATTGGCAGATCGTGATATTCCGCCAGCCTGCGGCGCAGATAGTAAGCATTTCCGTCGGGATAAAGCTGGACTTGGCCGATCGCCTCTTGCATGGCGCGCACGGCCTTCGGCGAAGGTCCCAGCGGATTCTCATTCGAAGCCAGCTTCACGACGTCGGTCACCCCGAACTCGCGAGCGACCTCGGATATCGGCTTGCCGGGAATGTACGGTTGAATCACCGCCAAAATCGGCCGCGCTAGATCTTTGGCCGGGGCTTGGCTGCGGATTATCCTGTTTGTTCTGACCAATCCGGAATCCAAAGTGTTTTAAACTTAAAAAGTTAGCACTTTTCGCTTCGAATTGCAAATTCTTTTTGGCCTTTTGCGCTTTTGCAGCAATATGAAGGGCGGGATAATCCCGCCCTCGCGTTACAGAGGTCGTCGCTTTTTGGAGTCTTCCCAGACGGTTAAGTTGCTATTTTACAATCGCCACTGTCAAACCCTCCGTTCGCAGATATTCTCTGGCAACCCGGATGACCTCATCGGCCTTCACTTGACCGACTTCCTGCGCCCATTTCCGATAGCTTTGCGCCCCTTCCCCGCGAAATTCCGCCAATCCCATCAAATAGGTCTGGTTGATTCTGGATAGCGACCGGAGCATTTGGCGGCCCAGATAGGCATTGCGAGCTTTCTCCACATCTCGCTCGGTGAACTTTTCCTTCATGGCCCTGGCAAGTTGTTCCTTGATCCCTGCCTCGGCTCGGATCAGATTCTGCGGTCCGGTTCCCATTGTGGCTGCCCAAACGCCCCAGTTGGACTGGAAATTCACCGAGCTGCCCAGCGTGTATGCCAGCCCCTCCTTCTCGCGCAACTGGAATTGCATCCGGTCGGATATGATCGAGTTTAGAATCGCCAGAGGTGCGCGGTCGGCAGGACTTTTCAAGTCGAACGCATAGCCCATGCCTATGAAGGATTGATCCTTGCCGCCCGCCTCTTCCTGTCGGCCGGCGGGCATATTGGGGCGAGCATCGGCGACTGCAGGTAAATCGGGACCGGCCGGCCAGCTACCAATAGTCTTCTCCACCTGCGCCATGACGGAATCTGCATCCTGACTGGTCAGAATGGTCAAAATGAGATTTTCGGGCGAAAAGTAACTCTTCTGAAAGGCTCGCAGCGCCTCCGCATCAAAAGTCGCCAGACTTTGAGCCGTTGGTGTGACACTCGCCGCCAGCGGCGAGTCACCGTAGAGCAGCTTCTTGAACAACGCCTTGCCCTTTTCTGGAACCGAAGCCTGCCCGCGTTTGGCTTGCCCCATCATCTGACCTCGCGTGGCTTCGATGGCGTCCGGCGAAAAGCTCGGATCCGCCAGCGTGCAGGAGATTAAATCGAGCACGGGCGAGTAATTCTCATCCAGCGCCTCAATCCGGACGTACGAGAATTCCGGCGTGGTGTAGTAATCATCATAGGGAATGAAGGCCATGTCGTAGAATTTCGGCTGCGCGCCCAGACGCTTCAACTCCTGCTGGAATTCCTCCTTTCCAAATCCTTCCGGGCCGTAGTCGAAGATGTGATGGATGAAGTCCACCATCCCCGGCTTGCCGCCCAGCGCCAATTCATAGGCGCTGCGATTCTTGAACAGGAAGTGCGCCGCGAAGACTTCGCTGTCGCGGTTCTGTTCCACCACCGCCGTCAGACCATTTGAGAAGATCTTGCTGACTGATTTGCGGCCCGCCTCGGCCTTCGCCTCCTCGTCCTCCTTCGACAGCGCCTGATAGACGGTGACCAGAGGATACGTTGGCCCCAGATATTTTTGTGCGATCTGTTCTACGTCGGCGGCAGTAACGGCGGCCAACTGCTCGGCATAGCTTTGCACGAAGTAGGCTCCGCCTTGAGCCAGATCCTCCGCTTTCATCATGCCGTAGTAATGCGGTCTTTCTGAATTGAAAACCTCCTCGGCTCGCGTCGAAGTTACTGTCGCCGCAACCTCTTCCGGAGTGAATTTCCGATCCGCGAAGGCCAGCGCGCTGTTGTGAAAAGCCTTCAGCACAGGCTCGTAATCAACCTTTGCGTCCAGTGTGACGTCCATCTGCAGGACCCCGAAATCCCGATCCACGAAGTGGCTGGCCGATACGCCCGTGACGCCCAAATTGGGAGATTTCTGCAAGTCTTCCTGCAATTGAGTTGACAGGAATTGGGTCATGATGATGAAGGGAAAGTAATCCGGACTGGAACGCGTCGGTCCCGGCAAATTAACGCGAATATAATGGCTGCTGGTCTCACCCTGATTCACCAGAATTTGGCTCTGAGCTTCGTTGGCGGCGGCCAGGCTCGACAACTCTAATTTTTCGCGCGGAGGCAGCGTGCCCGGCGCCTCCTGCCCGAAAATCCGCTCGACCGTTTTTATCATCTCGGCCGTATTGAAGTCCCCCATCAGCAGCGCGGCCATATTGTTGGGCGCGTAATATTTTTTGTAGTACTGCCATACCTGATCGCGTGATAATCGCCGGATGCTCTGCCGGCTGCCCAAAATCGGCCACTGGTACGGCGTTCCGGCGAACAGCACCTGATCGAAAAAGCGGCTGACGCGGTAGCTTTCGCCGTCCTCGTCCTTGCCGATCTCCTCGGTCACGATCCCCTTCTCCTTCTCGAACTTATCCGGCGGCAGGATCGAATGGAAGAGCATGTCCGCCTGGATTTCCAGCCCCTTCTCGAAGTTGGATTTTTCCAGCAGGATCATGAACGTCGTCCGGTCGTGAGCCGTATTGGCGTTGTTGTAGCCGCCCAGGAAGTCCATGTCGTCGTAGAGCTGCTTCTGCGTGCGCGTTTCGGTGCCGTTGAAGAGCAGGTGCTCCAGGAAATGCGTCGCGCCGTTCAGCTCGACGGTCTCGTTGCGCAGCCCCGTGCGCACCACCACCACCGACGCGATCACCGGATTGCCGTGATTCTCCACCAGCATCACCTCCATGCCGTTGTCCAGAGTGACGATGGTGGGCGCGGCAATGGCGCTGCCGGCGAAACAAATCGCCGATACTATAACTGCAAATCCATTCATTGATTTCATTCCAATGCCTCGACCTTTATATATGCTTTGCGCCCTTTGCGCTTTCTTTGCGTCTTTGCGGTTAAGTTTTTTTGGTTTGCGGTTAATTCGTTTTCTTTTTTTCGATCATCCCCTGCGCCGCCTGCAGCATCGAAAAGGCATACGTCCGCAGGCTGTCCGCCGAGGCGGGATATTGCTCCAGATAATTGTTGGACTCCGCCGTCCTGTATTTATACACCGATTCCAGCCCATTTTGCCGGTGCACCAAGAAGAATTCCCGGTTCAGGCAGCCGATCTTGTCGTCCGCCGTGAAGAAAATAGCCGGCCTCGCCTCCCGAAGCAAATCTATTCCAAAGGTATTGTTGACATAATTCACGTTCAATATTCCCATCACCGTCGGGAAGATGTCAACCTGCCCTCCGAGGACGTCGGAGGCGCGCGCCTCCGGCAAAAGTCCCGGAGCGAAAATGATCAGCGGCGTGTGAAAGTAGGAGAGCGGCATATCATAATCCGATGCGCCCCACACCGCCCCGTGATCCGCCACGAAGACGAAGATCGTATTTCTATACCAATCTTCCCGCTGCGCCAGCCGCAGAAACCGGCCCACCGACCAATCCGCATATTCCACGATCTGCTTGCGCGCCTCGGAACTTCGCGGCTTGAAATCCGCCCACTTGGGGATGATATACGGCCCATGATCGCTGGCCGTCAGCATCGCACAGAAAAACGGCCGACCCCGCTGATACAGGTCGGTCAGTTTGGGAATGGCGAACTCGTAGAGATAATCGTCCGGAACCCCCAGCGTGCTGAGAATCTTCTCCCTCGGGTAGTCCTTCTGGCTGATGACGCTCTGAAACCAGTTGCCCCGCAGGAATCCCCCCATGTTGTCAAACTGCTCATCATGCGTCGTGAAGAAGATGGTGCAGTATCCGCGCTCGGACAATGTCCTGGCAAATCCCGTCATCTCCGGGATGATCGTCGCCTTCATCGGATGTCGCTTCAGCAGCGTCGGAAACGAGAACAGCGTGGCGTAAATACCGTTAAACGTGTGAGTACCATCCGTGTAGATATTATCAAAGCAATAAGAAACTTTTGCCAGACTGTCCATCACCGGCGTCAGCGAATCGGCATTGCCGTAGCGAGCCATCTTCGCCGCCGCCATGCTCTCCATGATGATCAGAATGACATTGGCCTCCAATGGCTTTCCCGTTGCCGTCACGCGCCGCGCCAGCGGTGAACCGAATCCAGGCCCCTCCGGTATCTTCAGAAATTCATGCGCCTTTCGCTGAGCCTCATCCTCATCCATCAGCTCCAACCGCTGGTTTTCCGGCTGCCGGGCGTCCAGCGCGCTGCGGATGAAGGTGAAGGACGCATTCAGTCCCAATTGATTGATGAACGCGTAATTGCAGAAATACGCCGTGCCCGCCCGAATCGGCGATTTTTGCGCCACCCTCCCCCGGATGCCGACGAACAGCAGCCCGCAGGCCAGCAGCGAAATTCCCAGATTCAGCCACCGCGATTCCCGCGATCCCGGCTGCTTCCATGTCGCCCTGCGGACGATGACGACCAACTGAGCGAACAAAATGAGGCACGCCGCGAAGAGAATGAAATAGATAAAATATCGCACTTCGCTGAAGATCATTCTGACCATAAACGCCGGCGCGTCCGTCCAATTCAGCGAGGCTACCGTCAGCCGCGAGAAGTAATACCGGAAATAGGGAATGTCCGCCGCCCCGGCGAAGAATAGGCCGCCATAAGCGGTAATCATAAACCACGAAATAATGCGGAGCAACCAGCCTCTCGACTGGCCCGATAGCGAGACAATGCTGAGTGCCACCAGCGGCCCCGCCAGAACATATCCCGACACTACGGTGTCGAAGCGAAACCCCATCACGAAGGCCCGCGCCAGCAGAGAGAACTTGTCCGGTACGTCGGGGATCTGCTGCAAGTTGGTCAGCACTAACAGGAGGCGAAAAAGAGTGAAGAAACTGATGCCGGCAGCATAAACGCCGAAGAGAAATAGGATATGCCTGGGGAAACGGTGCATGGCGGACGATGGCATCTAAATAATCGCGCCGTCCGGGATGACCGCGTCCTTCTCGATCACCGTGATGCCGTCCCGGACCATGAACCCGGGCCCGGCGTAATTATCCCCCGGCTTCTTCGGAGTGATCTTCACGCCCTTCCCGATGCGCGCATTCTTGTCCACGATGGCGCCGAAAATCTGCGCCCCTTCGCCGATCCCCATCGGAACCTCCGCCGGAGCCGCCTCGGCCTCGGGATCGCCCTCGTAATAGTCCGCGCCCATGACGTAGCTGCGCTCCACCCGCGCCCCCGCCCGGATGATGGTTCTGACGCCGATCAGCGCATCCTTCAGAGTGGCTTTTTCGATGCGGCAGCCTTCGCAGATGATCGTCGCATCGGCGTTAATGCCGAAGAGCTTACTCCCCGGCAGATGCCGCGAATGCGTGAAAACCCTGTCGCTTTCGCTGAAAAGCCGGAAGCGCGGCTGGGGAGCGGTCAAATCGAGGTTGGCCTCAAAGAAGGCGCTGATGGTCCCCACGTCGCGCCAATAGCCCTTGAAGATGTGCGCCTGCGTCCGCATGGTCTGGATGGCGGCGGGAATAATATCGTTGCCGAAATCGGTGGTGTCGTAATTCTGCAGGGCGGTTTTCAGCGCCCCGTCGCGGAAAAGATAGACGCCCATGCTGCCCAGGAGCCGCCCCGCGGGCTTCCTCAGGCCCGCCTTTTTCGCCAGAGCCGGATTAATCTCGTATGGCGATAAGTCCGTCCCCGCCGGAGGTTTCTCAAGGAAGTCCACGATCCGCCCGGAGGCTTCGGCGCGCAAAATCCCCAGCCCCGACGCCTCCTCAGAGCTCACGGGCGACGCCGCCACGGTCACGTCCGCGCCGGACGACCGGTGCGTCTCCAGCATCTGCCGGTAGTCCATCTGATAGATGTGATCTCCGGCAAGGATCAAATAATCCTTGGCGTGAAAACGCTGAAAGTGCCGGAGAGTTTTGCGGACGGCGTCGGCGGTGCCCTGGAACCAATCGAGGTTGTCCATGGTCTGTTCGGCGGCCAGGATATCCACGAATCCTTCTCGAAACACATCAAATTTGTAGGTCAAATTGATGTGGCGGTTCAGCGAGGCCGAATTGAACTGCGTCAAGATGAAGATCCGCTCGATATCGGAGTGTATGCAGTTGGACACGGGCACGTCGATCAGCCGGTACTTGCCGGCGATGGGGACGGCGGGCTTGGACCGATATTTGGTCAGAGGGTAGAGGCGCTTTCCCTCGCCTCCGCCGAGGATTATGGCTATTAGGTCACGCATGAGTCCCTTGTCATTCCGGAAGGGCTTCAGCCCTATCCGGAATCCAGTAAATTTCTCTGCGCCGACTGGTTTAGGCGCCTGACGGGTGAATAATTATTTTTGAAAAAACGCCGCGAAATGGGCCAATTTCAAGACTTGCCGAGAACTCGGCGTTTGTGCGGCAAGAACTCGGCGCGCAATCGGGACGAGAACTCGGACAGAGGACGAGAACTCGGCACACGCCCGAGGGCGAGTTTGGCCCCCACTTTTGTGTCATTTTTGCTCTGAGGGGTGCTGGGACCCGACAGCACAACAATGGCTAAGATGTCACGCATGAGTGGGATTTTCGAATCGAAATTGAGAACCGACAACATACTCCTTGCAAATCTCAGCGCTGATCCAGCGGCGGCCAAGCCTTTCCGCAGCAGCTCCTACGACATTGCTTCCAGCAAATGGATCCAGCACGATGTCTTTTGGTCTAGTTAGAAACTTGATGAAGAACTCTGGTACCTTGTCTGCAAAACGCGCCGGATGAACTTCCAATCCGATTTTCCGGCAACCAGCGATATAAGGATCTGTACTTTTGGTGTTTGAGGCTTCGATAATATTTGGCGGGATAGCACCACTATTATTTTTGGCCCATTTCTTGGATATGACATGGCCTGATGGCCGAAGGCCTGAGCTATATCCCCTTACAAAGAGCTCTTGCATGCTTTCAGTATATGGAGTCAATACCCTACGGTTGCAAGCTTTCGGATTGGCAGATTTCGACAGCCACCAAATGGGCTGAACAGAATCTTTCACTCGTACGCGTCTAACAGTGACCCATTCTGCTGGCGCGGGCATTTTTGCCTTGTTGTACCAGTAAAACTCTTGGGCAAGTCTGAAGTGCCCGTCATTCCCACATAACCGCAACAAGAGCTCAAAGTGATAAAGGCTTCTCGTTGGTTCTCCCTTATTCCAGGAACCACCTATATCCAATACAAAGCTGCCATTTTGTTTTAGTATCCGGCGTATCTCATGTGCGAACGGCATGAACCATTCGATATATCGGTCGGCGGAAACATTGCCATATGACTTCTTTCGCCTCAGCGCAAAAGGCGGCGATGTTAAGACCAAATTTACCGAAGAGGCGGGCAGAGATTTCATGAATGCCAAAGAATCGGCACAAAAGGCGTATCCCAATTCAGTTTCGTAAAATGGCGGAAATTGTTCTTGCACTATTTCCGCCAGGTATTTATTTTTGCCATTCATGAATCCTCCCCTCGATGTGGCTAATCTCTGTCTTGAACCTTTCTCGTAGGAAACAATGCAACTCCATTAATGCCCTCAAATCATTAATGGAAAATGCCTCCGCACCATGCCGCATGCTTACTTCTTTTTTGCCCCTGAAAGCGTCACCAGCTGATTTAAGAATGCTGTCAATTTCAGCAAATCGGCTCCAAAGTTGCTTTGCATCGCTTGCCGCACTTATTCCCCAAAAACCGCAAGCCTCAAAGAAGGAAATATCCTCTTTCTGACCTTCTCTAAATTTCGAGGCGGCTTTAGATTCAAATAGCCGTAGAATAAATGCCACGTGCTCTCGCGATAATGCCCATTTTGTAGGCTCCCCTTCTGATGGAACTGCAACCAAAGATTTTGCGCGCGAACGCCCAGCTTCTGTCAGCTGATATATTTTGCTTCCCACCTTCCTCACCAATCCATTCTTCCGAAGTGGCTTGCTGCCCATTATCTCTGCGAGAACCCTATTTGAATTTGGATATAAGGGCTTGCCATCCTTATCATTATATCCGGCAAGACCGAATGGCTCCGGGTATTTCTTCCACGCCTCAACGACGAGATCCTCAGCTGAGAAAGGGCTCTTTCCCGATTCCTCAATAGATAAGGCAATAATTAGCAGTTTGTCGTGAATGCTTAGCGATTTCAGCACTATTTTATCCTCCTAAAGACCGGTTTCACCTGCCTCGATGAAAGTAGCTAGAGATTCAATTGCTTTTGCTCGAATGTCGGCTTCCAATTCCGCTGACCTCCAAATCCAATCTCTCGACCCACGCGATTCATCGCTGTCAGGACCATGTGCAAGAGCAATCTGGACGATTATGTCAATTACACGCTCCACATGGTACATGCGCCAGGCTTCGTGTTGAACGCCATACCTCCCAGGCGAGGAATAAAGCCTTGCGAATGGCGAGGCTAAGTTTATCCACCATATGTTATTGTCTACATCGATTACCCGCTGATATATTGGTGGATCATCTCTGCGAAGTTTTAAAGGCTGATCTTCTCCTGGCGCGCAATCTCTTTCTGATATAAGGATTCTCGGGAATCCTCTTCCTCGTTCATTTCCCGCACCCCTTCCTTCCGACGGTACAACTTTAATGACTGCAGGCACATCTGTTCGGCAACTGTCGTCGCTGGCTGTTACCTCAGTTTCCCCTGGGCTGAATGCGTAAACCAAGCCGGATGCGCTGACCCTAGCGATCGCTGGATTTCCTTCTATCCATGTCAATGCCACATTGGAGACCTCTTCACCATTTGATAGTCGGCATATTGCTTCGAATTTGTGTCGTGTGCCAGCTGGCATTTCAAGCACATGCGGTGCTATGCGAACCTCATTTATTCGAAGTACCTCTATATGCACCTCATTGGAACATAACCTCCTATCCAGTGTTTCCGCCAAGATAGCCGTATGGCCAAACGAAAATGTTTGAATTTGCATCAGGTTTTCATCGACCATTGCGACATTATTGTCATCGCTAACCCAACGAAACGGAACCGGGCGAATTCTCCTGTTATTGCTATCAAAGAACCTTATTGCTGGGCGAAAATAGACTCCTTTTCCGGCTCGCGGATGGGTGATCGATACCTCTATTCGTGCAGGCTTCCCGGAGGGAAGTGGCACTGGCGGCTCTATAACTCTTGTTACTCCCCCTTGGCCGAAAAGACCATGCATAAAGTCTTGAAGAAATTGGTTCTTCCAACTGTCCAGCCACTCGTTTAATCGGCCAAGCTCATCTTTGTCTTGCTCACGCAGAATTTTCTTTTCGCGTTCCTCAAGTTCACGGCATAAGGCATTTACCTGTCCCGAAATCCATGATTCAGTGGCTCTAGTTAAAGGGCTTTCGGCGAGAGCTCCTCGATTGTTTTGCTGATATCGATCGAGAGAATCAAGATGACATTCGCAATACATGTAATCACGATATGCGGAGTCAACATCAAGGCTTAACATTGGAACCGTTCCAATTATGCCTGACTGTTCCGTGTGATAGGTTACAGTATGACGCCATTGTCTTTTTCCCCCGCGGCCCAATCGCATATTCTTTTCTGATGTGTAAATCTTAAGCTGACCACATGGCAGAGTTCCGTTTGTAGTAGTGGATTGGTTTTGTCCAGAACGTGGATCATTGATAATTTCAGGAATACTCAAAACACGCGGAGTCTCATAGCCCGGCATCGGTTCAATTTGTGCCAAAGAAAGCGGTTGTCCATTATTGTAAGTGGTTCCACTGATCACCACGTAAATATTGCACAAACGCAGAGGTGTAATCATCTGATGATGTCCGACCAGGCTTTCAATTAACCGCGTGCATGCATTTTTGTCATCCCAGTAATGGGGATTTGCGCCCCTCACAAATGTGAAGCCAGTGGCTACTGATGCTGCTTCAGCCAGCGGTGGCGGTAGCGATGCAATTGAGCTTCGCATGGGTTCGATGCATTCATTAATCTCTTGAACAATGTTCCTTACCGGGAAATCATATCCCTCCTCTCGCCCGGGCACATATCCGAATGCAACAGAACCTCCCTTAACACCATATTTGCATCCAAGGCCGTTCAATGCAGTATGCAAATACGAGTAATCCTGAAACATCTGGGTCATATAGCACTTCCCACCGTTGCCGTGCCCGCCGAGCTCACCAATACGAATCCCGGCTTCAGCTGTCCGTGTAGCTGCATCTGGATCAGCCCAAACGCTGAAGTCGCGATCAATTTGTGCTCCAGACATTCCAACGAAATCCAGGCACGCAATCGAAGCTGGCTCGTTCCTGCGCTTATACGTGAAGAAGAGGATGATTATCCGCTTCTGGGGCTCCCTATTAACCCGAATATATGCCGCAGCCGAATTCTTTACAAGCTCAGGAAGCCCATTTTCATGCGAAAGAAAAGGCTGGCACATGTGCCTGATCGCATTCTCGCGATGCATCTGAATCTGCTCGTCTGGCGTGTAGCGAAAATCTGACATGAGACTCTCCTTTTGATCAAAAATAAAGTTCCTCTATGTTGGGTTTTTATTCTGCGAGGATTCCCGCGTTCGCGGGAATGACATTTAGTAATCCCTAATCGCTATGCGATGGATTCCGGACAAGCCGGAATGACAATAACCAGTAACTAGCTGACAATCCCCACCGACGCGGACGCGCCGATGCGGGTGGCGCCGGATTCGATCATCTGCAGAGCGGTGCCGAAATCGCGCACGCCGCCGGAGGCTTTCACGCCCATCTTCGGCCCCACCACGCGGCGCATCAAGGCCACGTCGCCGGGTGTCGCGCCACCGGGCGTCGCGCCGCCCTTGCCGAAGCCGGTCGAAGTCTTGACGAACGCCGCCCCCGCATTTTTCGCCGCCAGGCTGGCCCGCACCTTCTCCTCGTCCGTCAGCAGCGCCGTCTCGATGATGACCTTCAGCGGCACACCCTTGGCCGCCTTGACAATTTCGCGAATCTCCTGCTCCACCAAATTTAGCTTGCCCGACGTGATCCAGCCGATGTTGGCCACCATATCCAGCTCATCCGCGCCGTCCTTGACAGCTTGAGCCGCCTCGAAAACTTTGACCGCCGTGCTGTTGGCCCCCAGCGGGAATCCCACCACGGCGCAAATCTTGACGCGCCTGCCCCCCTCTTGGGGCCCGCCCGTGATCAGCTTTTTGCAGAGCGGCACCCAGCAACCGTTGACGCAGACCGAGGCGAAACCGTAGCGCACTGCCTCTTCGCACAGCTTGCGGATCTCCGGCTCGGTGGCGTCGGGCTTGAGCAGGGTGTGGTCAATCAGCCGCGCGATCTTGGATTTCAGCGACGCGATCCCTCCCGGAGCCAGGCTGATTCTCTCCGCTCCCGCTGCGGTGATCTGCTCCACCTCGCGTTGGCGATGCACGGGGCAGCGCCCGCAGGTGGAACAGCTGCCGGGCTCATGCTGGCAGATGGGAGCCGCTTCCTTTCCCGGCGGGATCATTTCGGATACGACTCTGGCGATTAGGTCTTCCATGTATTGCTCTCAGCGATCAGCGATCAGCTCTTTTTGATCCCCCCGCCCTGCGGGCTCCCCCGGACTAGAGCCTCCCGTCGGGACTTATTAAGGTGGGTAGGGGGGATTTGGATTCCGGATCGGGCTAATATAGCTCTCAAGTATCAGCTATCAGCTTTCAGCAATAAGTTTGGTCTCAATTTGTCTTCAACCGCCTCTTCATTTGCGCCAGGCCGATGGTCTTCTCGCTTCGCCGCTCGGCCACTACCGCCAGATCGTGCAGATCCTCCAGCAGTTGCTCATACTCGTTGATGGGCACGATCACCGCTGTCTTCTTGCCTTTTCGGTCCACGACGAATTTTTCATTGACGTGATTCATGTTGACAACCTCTTTTTGCTGGATTCCGGATTCCGCTCCGGTGGACCCGACCCCTACGCGCTCACGGGTCGGGTTCCGCCACGGCGGACCGACCCCTACTCTTTTACGGCGATGTCTACGCCGTCCACGACGGCGACGATGACGGCTTGCACGGGGATGTTGGGATTTTTATAGATGATGCGCGCGCTGCCGCCCTCCTTGTTGACGAGGACGATATCGCCCGGGCCGGCGTCCACGCGATCCAGAGCCAGCAGCGTCGCTCCTTTTGGGGTCAGGTCGGTATCGAGCGGCTGGACGATCAGGATTTTGCTCCCCTCAAAATGCGGACTTTTGACAGTGGCATACACGTCTCCGACGACTTTGCAGAGGATCATCGCGCGCCTCCCGGGGTCATCTTGTCAATGGCTTTCGCGGCGGCGTCGGCCAGCGCCTCGGCCTGCTTCATGGTAGGCGCTTCGGCGTATATTCTCAAAATTGGTTCGGTGTTGGACGGCCTCACCTGAAACCAGCCTTCCGGGCGCAGGACTTTCAGGCCATCCGTGTGATCCTGCTCGTCCTTATTGAACGCTTGAGACAGATGGGCCAGAACTTCCTGGGCGTCCAGATTGCCGATGGGCAGCTTGCGCTTGGCGATTTCGTAGCGCGGCAGCGTCTTCATCAAGGCGGAAAGCGCCCCCTGCGATTCGACCAGCAATTGCAGTGCCATGGCGATGCCCACTGCGGAATCGCGCGCCAAGTGAATGGCCGGAAAAATCACGCCGCCGTTGCCCTCGCCCCCGATGACCGCCTTGACCTCCTGCATTTTACGCACGACGTGAATCTCACCGACCTTCGTGCGGTAAATGGGCGCGCCCGCTTGGCGGGCGATATCCTCCAACGCCTTCGTCGTGGAGACATTGGCCACCACCGGCCCGCGTTGCCTCGATAATACCAGCCGTGCCGCCAACACCAGGGTGTTCTCTTCGCCGATCGGCCTGCCCGTCTCATCCACGATGGCCAGGCGGTCGGCATCGGGGTCCACAGCGAAGCCGATGTCGCAGCGGTTATCCCGGGTGAGTTTGCATAGTTCGCCGATATTTTCGGGCAACGGCTCGGGATTATGCGGGAAAAGTCCGGTCAGCTCGGAATTGATCTTCACCACCTGGCAGCCGAGTTCCGCCAGAAGCTGGGGAATCAACTTCCCGCCGGCGCCGCAGACGGTATCCAGGCCCACCTTGAAACTGCGCTTGCGAATGGCAGCCAGGTCAAAAAGCGGACAGGCCAGCACCGCCGAAATGTGCTCCTCGACGGCATTTTCATAGGGTGCGACCGAGCCTATCTTATCCCACGATGCGCAGCCTTCGCGCCAGCGCTCCTTGAGTTGGAGGACTTCGGCGGCCTGCTTCTCGTCCAAAAAAAGCCCTTCGGAACTGAAAAACTTCAACGCATTCCACTGCGCCGGATTGTGCGAGGCCGTGATGGCGATGCCGCCCGCGGCGCCGCTCTTTTCCACGGCCAACTGAATCGTCGGAGTCGGCGCGATGCCGCAGTCCAGAACTTCGCAGCCGACCGAAAGCAATCCTGCCAGAGTAGCATGCCGCAGCATCTCGCCCGAAGTGCGCGTGTCCCGCCCGAGGACAATCTTGCCCCCTCGGCAGTAGCTCCCGAAGGATGCGGCGTAGGCCGTCACCAGATCCGGAGTCAATCCATCTCCAACGATCCCGCGCACACCGGAAATGGATACCATCAATTTTGAAGGCATAATCCTCGCACCCTGAATTCGTTAACCGAACCTCAATTTACCGCTTGGCTGCCTCAAAATCAAGCATTTTGGCCTCTCGCTCACTTCGCCGCCCGCGGTCGCTGAAGTATCCGACTGAAAAAATCCTCGGTCGCCTGGCCTAATACGGATAGATCATGACGCTCCTGAGCTTTCTTTAATGCCTCGCTGCCCATTCGTCCCCTCAAATCGGAGTCCTTTGCCAATCGCAGCGCCGCGCGCGCCAGTCCCGCTGAATCTCCCGACTCAAAGAGCAATCCATTCAATCCGTCTTCGATCATTTCCGGCAGCACATTCACGCGAGACGCTATGACCGGCACACCAAAAGCGAAGAACTCCTGCGCCGCCCGCGAAATTACTTCTGATTCGGTCGAAGCAATGATACCCACATCACTGACCGCAATCGCCTGTCGGGGGTTTTCAAGATGACCCGCAAAAATAAATGATTTCTCCACTCCGTGATGGCGAGCGTATTCCCGCAGCTCCGCGATGGAGACCTCCTCCTCTTTCCCGGCCACGATAAACGTCGCTGTCGGGAGTTCGCGCAAAACCATGGCCGCCGCCTCAATCAGATTACGGTGCCCTTTATTGGGCGAAAGCCTCGCCAGCATCGAGAAACGTGGTGAAGGCAGATCGGCATAGCGATTACCCCTTTTCCAATCTCCCGAGCGATACGCCTCCACATCCAGCGCGCTGTAGAGGACCCTTTCTGATATTCCCTCCAACTTCAAGCCTTGATGATAGCGGCTTCGGCAGCATTCCGCGCAATAAATCAGGCCATCCGTCCATTTTTGATGCAGCAAATGGTTGAATATATTGGCTGCAGGAATTCGCACATCGCTCACGGTGCGCACCAGCGCGGCGCGGCGGCGTGATCTTCGGTTCGCCAAGGCTAAATGGAAATGATCTTCCGGCCGGTGCGGATTGATCAGATCAAACTTTTCCCGCTCCAACCAGGCTCGGAGTTTTCGCTGAATTGCCCAGACCTTCACCGGATTCCTGCTGAGAAGTTGGAATTCGCCTTCGACCCTCAATCCTCGATCCTGGGCCTGCTGAGAACCCGGCGTTGATTGATGCGCCAACACGGTCACATCATGTCCGCGCGCCGATAAAGCCTGAGCCGTTGTCACGGCATAATAGGCCGAAGCATTCCACCAAACAACATTGGCCGAGATTAGAATCTTCATGGAATTTGCATCGCCCGAATGCCTTGAATCACCTGCTCCGCTGCGACATCCTCTGTGCGCTCAGTGGCGCTGCGGACAAAAGCATGGCGGGGATCGTTCGGCGGCGTCCAGACGCGCGGATCCGTCGGGCCATGGATCGTGAAGGTGGGCGTGCCGACCGCTACCGCCACATGCTTGGCTCCGCCGCAATTGCAGACCAGCAGCCGGCAGCGCTTCATAAGCGCCGCAGACTGCATCAGGCTGGTCTGAGGCGAGATGGCCGGCTCCGGACTGATCATCTTGGCGACCGATTCGACATATTCTCTCTCGCCCGGAGCCCAGATCAAGATGATCCGATGCTCTTGATCTTGCAGCCAATTTGCCACGGCGGCAAATCCGTCGCCCGGCCAGCGTCGCCGCAGGCGTTTGGCTTGCGGCGCCAGGGCGATAACCGATTGATTCGCCAGTCCCGTTCGATAAAAATATTCTTTCGCCCAGCCTTCCGCTTCGGCAGGCACGAACATCTCAGGCGCCAATTCTTCATCCTGAATCCCCAGCGGCCGCAGCAGCGAGAACTTGGTCAGGGCATTGTAGATATCCCCGCGATAGCCGATCTCATGATGCGTATATAGTATCCGTCTGAATCGCAATCGGTAGCCCACCCGAACCGGCGCCCCGCTGAATCGGGTCAGCAAGGCCGTCGCCGCCGTGCCCAGAAAATCTATCACCACATCATACCGCTTCTGACGCAGTTTCAGGCCCTGACGCAGAAGTCCCGCGGCATCATTCGGCGAATAGGGATAGATCAAAACCTCATTCAAGTGGGGATTGTTCTCCAGAGCTTCTGCAGGGGCCGCATTTGCCAGAAAGTCAATTCGGGCTTCCGGGAAACGCCGCCTGAGAACTCGGATGGCCGGAGTCGTCAAAATGACGTCGCCGATGGCGCGCAGTTGAATTAATAGAATGCGGCGAGGACTGAACATGGATCAATGGGATGGTGCAATGCTCCCGGGCAAGTAGCTGTTTGGGCTCCGGCGGATTTTGGTGTTCCACTATGCTAGGTTGCCACCGCCTTTTTGATTTCATCATACACCCGGTCCGGCGTCAGTTCGCGCATGCAGCGAAAGTGCTTTTCCGGACAGTTCTGCCGGCCGTGATTGGTGCACGGCCGGCAATAGAGCTCGATGGCCACCGGCTTCCCTTTGGGGCCATAGGGCGCGAATCCGAATTCCGGAATGGTCGAACCAAAAAGGGTCAGCACATAAATCCCCGAAGCGACGCCCAGATGGGTCGGAGCGCTGTCATTGGTGACCAGCAACCGGCAGCGTCGCAGAACCTCTACCGATTGACGCAGGGTCAGCTCGCCGCAGAGATTGATGCACCCGGAACCGATCGCCGCCCGAATCCGATGTCCCAGCGGGCGATCCTCCTCGCCTCCGATGAGGACGATGAAATTGCCCTCCGCCGCCAGCATCCGCCCCAATTTGGCAAAATAGACTTCCGGCCAGCGCTTGCTGAACCACACCGATCCCGGCGCCAGCGCCAGCAGCGGCTGATTGATTTCCCGCAGCGTCTGATCCGCCAGGGCCATGTCCTCTTCAGAGGGGATGACGATGGGCGGATCAATTTGCGGAATCGGTCCGAAAGGGGATAGAAGTTGCAGATTGCGCGCGATTTCGTGTATGGCTGCCGGATAGGGAATTCGGTGGGAGTGGAGCAGTCTGCCGCCGCCCCGGTCAAAACCGATCCGCACCGGGATGCCGGCGCATCGGGCCAGTAGGCCGCTCCGAAAGGATCGGTGAGGCAGAAGCGCCAGGTCGTACCTCTTCCGTCGAAGCTGAGCCGCCAGCCGCAAAAAGCCCCCCGCTCCGCCGTCGCGGCCACATTTGTCATAAATCCAGATTTGACGCAAATAGGGGAGAGTTTCAAGCAGATTGTGCGAAGGCGGCCGCACCACGATATCCAGTTCTGATTCAGCCCACAAAAGCTTCACGGCTTCCAGCAGCGGTATGGCCAGCGCCACGTCGCCGATAAAAGCCGTCTGAATCACCAGGACCGATTTGGGAGCCTCATCCCACACTCTCGACCACCTGCGCGATATGAGGCAAAAGGCGGCTGGTCTCCTCGTCCAATTCCTGGTACACCTTCATGTAAACCGTATCGTCGCCGGATAGGGGATCTTTTACCGATAGAATGCCGCCGGAATGCTCAGGAGGAAGGCCGAATTCTTTTAATAAATAAGTTCGCTTCGCCGCCTCGGGATCGAGACGCCGGAGGGTGTCAAAATGATCTCGTTCCATGACCAGAATCAGGTCGCTGTGCTTCAGCAGCCAGGGCGTGACAGGCTGAGAACGGTGGTGCGACAAATCCACACGGTAAAAAGCCGCCGCGTGCAACCCGCGCAGAGTGGGGGGGAAGCCCTCCATGGCCTCCGTTCCCGCCGAAACCACCCGCACCTTTTTTTTCAGATGCCCGGTGAGCTTCTGCTTCAGCAATCCTTCCGCCATGGGGCTGCGGCATAGGTTGCCCGTGCAGACAAACAAAACTTGAAATTTTCCATCCGGGCCTAAGGGCACCTCAAAACTCCCCAGTTTGGACAATCCCTGCCAGGTGGAGAATGATTTGTGTTATCTACGCCTTCTCCGCGCGCTTTGCGGTTAGGTTCTTGCAGCGGGATTTGAAAAAGTGGCCGTGATGACATCCCTTTTTACGGCTCCTTCCCGTATCAGCTTAGGCGCATCTCCCGTAAGATCCACGAGTGTCGAAAGCTCCCCCGTGAGTATCCCTCCATCTATCACCAGGTCTACCGCAGCTCCCACCTGCTGGTCAAGTTCCATCAACGACGCCGGCGGTGGATAGCCGGACGGATTTGCACTGGTGGATACCAGCGCATCATTCAATTGCTCCATCAAGGCCCGGCACCAGGAATTCGAACTCACGCGCAGCGCCACTCCGCCCGATGGCCCCACCAATCGGGGATGCAGACCCGCTTTCGCCGGCAGCGCCAGCGTCAGCGGCCCGGGCCAAAAGCGCTTTGCCAGTCTCTTCGCCGGCTCGGGGATTCTGGCCGCGTACTTGCTCATTTGATTCGCATCTCGAATCAAAATCAGGTAGGCCGCGTCCCGGGGCGACCGCTTGATCGCCTCGATGCGCGCGATGCCTTCCGCGTTACCGGCCAAGCAGCCGATGCCGTACACCGTTTCCGTCGGGTAAATGATTACACCGCCGCTCTGCAGCAGCGCTACCACTTCCTCGATATTTTTTCTGTCCGCCTTCTTTATATGCATGTTTTAATCCCCCTTTTCTAAAGAGTTCTTTGAAATATTCGCTTTGATGTCATTCCCGCGCAAGCGGGAATCCAGGTAAATGATTAATTGTTATGGACTCCCGCTTTCGCGGGAGTGACAGCGTTGTTGTCCAAATGCAATATTTCAAAGGTCTCCTTTTCTAAAGGGGGGAAGGGGGGATTATTGCTGAAATGATGGGAATTCCTACCACCCCGACACCGTCTGATTCAGGATATCTTCCGCCAGCTTTTTGATCGCCTCATCAAATCCCTGTTGGCGCTCTTCCGGTGATCCGGTGCTGTGATCGTACGTCCCCCAATTGCTGAAATCCTTTTGCCAGACCACCTCACTCTTGGTTTGATCAAAATACTCCAGGCGCACAGTCAATGTCAGGCGATATTCTCCCACGCTGAAATTCTGCGCCTGTCCTTCCCCCTCGCCGGAATACGTATAGGGCTGGTCCTCGATGCGCACCAGCGACCCGCGCAAGATCGAATCGGCATTGTCGGGATCGGCGATTTTCAGGGTATTGTCCCGCTGAAATTCGCTGATGACCTGATCCGTGATCCGCTCGGCGATGCCGAATTCCGCCGTCTGATTCTGCAGCAGCGGCACGGCGATCGTTTTCAAATGCGATGGCACGGCGCCTGAGAAAGAATAGCGGAAACAGCCGACGAAGAGGCCACAAGCCAAGATCAACATCGCCGCCCAGGGCGGCAGAAGAGTGCGTCTATGCCCGAAGTTTTTCACGCTCACCATTTCAGATTTATTTCACCCTGAAACACCAGGATTGCTTCACCTTCCAGGGACGAAGCCTTGAACTCTTCGGCAACCGCCACGATCAGCTCGCCCCCCGGCTGCGCCACGCGGATATTCGCGCCGTGCGGCAATTGCCCCCGCACAATCCCCGCCGCCACAGCCGCGATGGCTCCCGATCCGCAAGCCAGGGTCGCGCCGCTGCCCCGCTCCCAGATCTTCTGGCTGATTTTATCCGGAGTCTCGATCCGCACGAAGTGAACATTGATGCCGCGCGGAAAAGACTCGTGATTCTCAATCAGCGGCCCCAGCGTCCTCACCTGGTCTTCGCTGTATTTGCCGAAAACGACCACGTGCGGATTGCCAACCGAACAGGCCGTGATTCGCAGAACTGCCCCTTCAACCTTAAGTTCTTCGTCAATGCACTCGCCTTTGCCCGGCATGGGCAGAGACTTGCGGTCAAAGGAAACGGCTGGCATGGCGATGCGCACTCGATTGCCGGGGAGGATTTCAGCCGCCACCTCTCCGGATGCCGTATCAATGGGCAGAGGCATCGAAACCGGATAGCCTTGGTCTCGGATGAACAGCGCCAGACAGCGCAGGCCATTGCCGCACATCGAGGCTTCCAGACCATCCGAATTGAAATACTTCATCCGGTACTTCCCCGCATCGGATTTCAACAGAACGATCACCCCATCGGCGCCGATGCCGAAATGCCGGTCGCACAGCTTCGCCAGAGTCTCCCGGCGCCACCAGCTCGGCTCCCCCGCCTGCTTGATTCCATCCACCAGGATGAAATCATTGCCCGTGCCGTGATACTTGGAGAAGGCCAGAGTCTTATTGGACTGAATTGCAGATTTCATAAAGGCCTCAAATCCTAAGGTCTCATAACCACTTTCAACCCTTCCCCCTTGAGCTTGAGATCGAATCCCTTCTGAAAATCCTCCAGCCGGATCTGGTGCGTGACAATGCTCTGCAGGGTGGGCAGCAGACCCGCCTCGATCAATCCCAGCATGCGAAACCAGGTGTCATACGTTTTGCGTCCGATGATTCCCTTGATCGTCAGACCTTTAAAAATAATATCGCGCGTGAAATTGATCGTCAGCGGGTGGCGCGGCAGTCCCAGCAAAGCCGCTTCTCCCCCCATGCGCAGGCACTCGAAAAGATCGCCGTAGGCCGATGGATGCCCCGACATCTCCACGGCCACATCCACCCCTCTTCTCGTCGGATCGGATTTCGCCGCTTCGATGAACTCTTTCTTGCCTTCCGGCGTGCTCACGTTGAAAATGCGGTGCGCGCCGTTTTCTTGGGCGGCCTTCAGGAGTCTATCATTGATATCCGTGACCAGGACCTCGCGCGCCCCGCACATGCGCGCTATTTTCGACGCCATGATGCCCATCGGTCCCGCACCCAGAATGGCCACCCGCTTGGAAGCGACATCCACCGAGGACATCGTATGTACTGCGTTGCCTATAGCGTCCAGATAAGCCGCCACCTCTTCCGGCAGACTCGCCGGCAATTTCACGACGTTAGACGCCGGCACCACCACATATTCCGCAAAGCAGCCGTGATCGTCTATGCCCTTGATGATGGTATTGATGCAGACGTGCCCGTTTCCGATACGGCAGTTGTAGCATTCATTGCAGATGATGTGCATCTCGGCCGAGACATAGTCGCCCACCTGAACGCGCCGGACGCTCTTGCCGACTTCCACGACCTCCCCACAGAACTCGTGACCCACGATAACCGGCAAAGCCCGGCTCATCCGCCGATTCAGATCGGCGTCCGACTTGTAGATGTCCACGTCCGTCCCGCAGATGGCCGTGGCGCGTATTTTAATCAGCACATCGTGCGTCGTCTTGATCATTGGATCCGGCGCGTCCTTGCGGAAAGTTAATCCGACGTCGGAGCTGCTTTTGAATATGGCTTTCATCTTATCTCCCGGTTGGGCCGAGCGGCCTGAAGTTCATGCGTTTTAAAATGGAATCAAATAATTGGTACAAAAATGCCGCCGCGAAGATTAGTCCGATCCAATCTGACATCATCCGAAATCGGGATTCATATCCCTTCAACAACAGCAGAACAAAGACAAAGTACAGGAATAGAAAAAGAAGCATAGGCAGGAACTTCCGCCAGGATGTTCGCAATAGGTTAATCCCGGCCAAAACACTCAGAATCATGATCACATCGCCGAGATAAAAAACCGCATGCCAATGGTTGCCGAGGGGGAATAAGCCGGTTTTGGCATTATGCCAGGCTGGGCGCCAGATGAGCCGGGGCTGGGAACGGATGAGCTCCCAGCTCATCTGCTTCATTTCCTGCCATCGCTGGGATTCCGTAACTCCCTTCATCTCAGCAAAGCGGTGGGGCACCCTCATCTGGCCGGACAGCTCGCCGTAGAAAACTTGGGCGCTGCGCGTCTCCAGCAACATGAATTTCCCCAGCGATGCCTGGTTCCGGAAACCCCAGGGGACGATGGTGGCTGTGAAGGCGGCCAGAAGCGCCACGGCGGTGATCATACTGTGTTTGGTTCTCTCGAGCAAGAGACTGACGGCCAATGCTACAATCCACAACGCCATGGTCGAGCGCACCAGAAACAAGAGACCCCCTAAAATGCCCATGGCCAGGGATCGGCCTAAAGATAGGCTTCCATCGGGTCGCCGCCATAGCAGGCTTAAAAAAACCAGCAACAATAGAAGCGTCAAAGCCGGCGTTTCAGTTTCCAGTCTGGCACTGCTGCGCACGGCTACGGGATGGACCGCCCAAAGGCTCGCCACAATCAGAGCGCATCGAGGGCCGGCAATCCTCGAGGCAATCTTCCAGAGAAGAAAGCAGCAACTCGTTCCCAGCAAGCAACCCAGCAAAGAAGCGATCCAGGGCCGGACTCCGAAAACGGCATATACTATCGCCAGCATGGCGGGATATCCCGGCGACCAATAATTCGTCGGTTGATCCAAAGAAACGATATGGAAAATATAACCCTTGGTCAGATGACCTTCGTATTCGCCATACTCTTCATCGGGCGTATTTTCCGGGGTGATCTGGTAGCGGCCCTGAAGGATGTTCTTCGCCAGGACGTGGTAGAAGAACCCATCTCCCACCATGAAGCCCTCGGGCGCGCGACTGACCTCCCGGAAAGCACTCAGGCGAAGCACAAAAGCGACGGTGAGCATCAACCAGAGCCCGATTCTCATGAACTTTCCTTGATGGCCGGGCGTAAATCCGGCGTGCAGCGGCTCCATGCCTGCCCTCTCCAAAATCAGCCGATCTCCTAAGCGTGGCTCTTCAGCTTGCGCATTTCTCCGACCCGCACCGTCAGTCCGATCTGGTCGAAATAATTCAAAATGGGTGTCGTAAATTTTCGCGTCGAATTCAGGGCTTCGCGCACTTCAAAAAAGGCCAGCTCGCTTTTCTCATCAAATAGCTTCAGTACTGTCTGCCGCGCTTCTTCCATGCGTTTCACATGGAAGATCAGAGCCCTGCCTATGGCTATTCCCAGTTCCATCAACTCCCCTCGATCGGTCAAGCCGGAAATGATCTTGCGAACTTTCTCCGCGGGCTCACCCAATTGCTCCACCAATTCCTCAAATTCGGGCGTTACAAAAGCCGCATCCCAATAGATCTGCAGAATCTTGTTGGCCAACACTTCTTGTGGCGCCGTGAATTGGATCTGATGCCCCCGCCGATAGACGACCTCGCCCGCGAGAGCGACTTCGTCCTGAGCGACCAGCCGATCCAGGAAGGCGTCATAAAGCGCCTTATCCACCGTCCCAAACAGTCTGACCGCCAATTCCGAGCGTTTCAAACCCTGGCGATGCGGCGAACTCTTGTGAAACTCCTCCAGGCCATCGAGCAATCGTTTCCTGAATTCCTCCCAGATCTCTGAATGAATCACCCACCAGTTCGCGGCGCCGGAAAAGCGGACCAATCGGCCCGCCGCTAAAAGCTCCTCAATAAATCCTCCGACTTCGGACGCGGGCCGCGACATATCTTTCGATATAATTTCTATCGTGAACGGCTGGAATCCTCCTCGCCTAATGTGTTGCTCGATCAAGTCCTTGGAGCTGCCGATTTCCAATACCTCCAGGACCTCGATATCCTCCTCCGGCATATACTTGAGCTTCTTGGGATGCACTTCCAGGACTTTCCCGCCGCCGATCGTGCGTCCCGGCGAGTAGTCGCGGATCACAAAGCGGTCGCCAATCTCGCAAACGGTTGGTTTTTCTAATCGAAGTTGCAGGAATCCGGCCTGCCCAGGCGGGAGGCTTATCTTCTCCAGGGTCACCGCGCGAGCCAAATACTCTGCCGTACCCAGATGCAGCCGCACCCGGGTTCGGTTGTCCAGGGGTTTTTCCGCGGATGTCAAGTGCTGATAGGATACATTCAACATGTAGGTTGGCTGGAAATACCCGGCCTCGGCCAACAGATCGCCCCGCTCGATCTGCGACGTTTCGATTCCCTGCAGGTTGATGGCCGCCCGCTCCCCAATCCTCGCCTCCGGGACTTCGCGATTGTGAACCTGGATCCGCTTGATGCGCGCCTCTATCCCCTTGGGCATCATCTCGGCTCTCTGTCCGCTTTTAAGTTTTCCCCCCAATACCGTTCCGGCCACCACCGTCCCGGCGCCTTTGATGGTGAAAACTCGATCCACATACATCCGAAAGACGCCCCGTTCGGGCCTGGCCGGCAGATTGGCCGCCAGAGCCAAAATCGCCGCTTTCAATTCCTCTATCCCTTTGCCGCTCAGGCTGTCCACCTGGAATATCGGCGCATCCTCCAAAAATGACCCGCGCAACCGCTCGCGCGCCTCTTCGACCATCAATTCCAGCCAGTCCGGTTCCACCAGATCTATCTTTGTCACCGCCACCAGCCCGCGCTGAACGTCCAGCAGCTTGAGAATCTCAAAATGCTCTTCAGTTTGAGGCATGAAGCCGTCATCTGCGGAAACGACGAACAGGACGGCATCCACCGTCGCCACTCCGGAAAGCATGTTTTTTATGAACTTCTCGTGCCCCGGCACGTCAATAAAGGTAATGTCATCTCCCAGGAAGGCGAATCCCAGATCTATGGTCATCTCGCGCTCTTTCTCTTCCTGAAGGCGGTCCGGATCGGTTCCGGTTAAGGCTTTTACCAGCGACGATTTGCCATGATCTACATGGCCGGCCGTGCCGATGACAGTGTGGTGCATGTGACTGATGATAAAGACTAAACCTAAATATACATACGGCATCCTCCAAGATCAAGTTTCTTCTGCACCTTCCCGCATTCGGAATCTGTCCGCTGGACATTGCCTGAGTCCTCTGACCGGCAGATTAAATCTAACGGTGCCTTCTGCCAATTTCACCCGGCGCAAGGTGCCTTTTCCCCGCTTGAAATTCCCCCTGCGAATCCGGTTGTTTTTCTTTTCCCTCAGACTTATATTAGCACATCAGCCTGGCCTTCAAACTACTCTGAATTGTGGAGTCCTCCCCATGAAATCGGTCTGCCTTATCCCTCTGCTGCCACTGCTCATTTTCACCCTGATGGCATCGCCTGAGGATGCTCCGGCCACCACGGGCGATGTTTTGCGATCCTTCCCCGCGCCGGGGACCTGCTCCACCGGCCTCTGCTGGGATGGCAAAAACCTCTGGGTGGCCGATCTAAAATCGGACACTCTTTATGCCCTAAATCCCGACAACGGCGCCGTCGTCAGGACGCTCGCCGCCCCCACCTTCCGGCCGGTGGGTTTGGCCTGGGACGGCGAACAGCTCTGGTGCGTCTGCGGAGAAGAGGAGAAGATCTATCGCCTGCGACCTGAGGATGGTCTGGTCACGCGCGTCATAGATTCCCCGGCCACAAAGACCACCGGCCTCGCCTGGGATGGCAAATATCTCTGGATGGCCACCAAGGCCGAAAATCAAATCCAGCAGATCAGCCCTGAAGACGGCACCACCATCCGCTTCTTCCTGGCTCCCGCGAGATCCTCTCAGGGCTTGGCCTACGACGGCCGCTATCTCTGGGTCGCCGACCGTGTCAGCAACCGCATCTTCATGGTGGCGCCGGAGCGCGGCGAAGTCATCATCACCCTCGACGCCCCCGGCCCCTACGCCGACGGCCTGGCCTGGGACGGGAAGAATCTCTGGAATGTTGATTTCCAGTCCGATTCCATCTACTGTCTGGCCATCGGCGGAGGCGATCCTTACCGGCGCAAGGACATGAAAACCCAGCGCGTGGAATTCACCCACGAATTGCGCAATTACGGTCCTGGCAGTGTCCAGACTCTGGATGCCTACATTGCTGTTCCGCAGGATCTTCCCAATCAGCATCTGTTGAGAGAGCCGGTTTTTTCCCCATTGCCGACCGACATTTTGACCGATCAGTGGGGACAGAAAGTCGCCCATTATCAGGTCAAAGACGTTGCTTCCGGCACCATCCCCCGCGCCGCCATGATGGTCGAAGCCCAGCTCTGGGATACGCGCTGGTTCATCTTTCCGGAGAAGGTCGGCGGCCTGTCGGAGATCCCCAAAGAGATCCGCGACGAATACTTAATTGACGACGAGAAGTTCGACATGAAGCATCCGGTAATCCAGAAGGCTGTCAACGAAGCCGTTGGCGACGAGAGGAATCCCTACTGGATCATGCGCAGGATCTTTCGCTATGTGAACGACCATATGGAGTACCAGCTCTCCGGCGGCTGGAATACGGCTCCCGCCGTGCTGGAGCGCGGCAACGGATCCTGCTCCGAATACACTTTCGTCTTCCTATCCGTATGCCGAGCCGCCGGTCTGCCCGCGCGCTACGCCGGCTCCATCGCCATTCGCGGAGACGACGCCAGCCTGGACGACGTCTTCCACCGCTGGGCGGAGGTCTATCTGCCCAATTACGGCTGGATCCCGGTGGATCCCTCCGGCGGCGATTCCCCTTCGCCCGAAGCTCAGGCCGATTACATCGGCCATCTGGCCAACCGCTACCTGATCACCACTCAGGGCGGCGGCAATTCGGAATATCTCACCTGGACGTATAACAGCGACGCCAAATGGACGCTGCAGGGCAAATGCAGGATCTTCGTCGAGACCATCGGCGAGTGGAATCCGATCCGCCCGGCAGCAGATACAACAAATCAGGCGGAAAGCGTGAAGGGGGGCAAGGTCTGCGAGCCGTAAATTTAGGGGCTGGGGGCTAGGAACTGGGGGCTGGTGATATTCGCGCAGGGGTCGGATTTATCCCAATCCGAGTGTTCGTAGGGGCGCACGGCCGTGCGCCTCCACCATGCCGCTGCTTTTCCCTTTGCTCCATGATGAGCCGGGAAAGTCCTTGACAAAGCCTATGAAATCATCGTATATTTTGTTAGGAATTATTTCAAATTCGATCAAAAACTCACTTTACCCAACGATCCGGGTTGGATTTTGGAGGTCAATATGGCCATCCTCTCCATGTTTTTCGGCATCGTGGTCTCTATGTACTTTTTCGACCAGAGACGGCACCATCTGCCCCATATCCACGTCAAATTTCAGGAGCAGGAAGCCGTGATCTCGATCCCCGATGGGGAGATCCTCGAGGGCGAGCTCAAGCCAGGGAAATTGAAGCTAGTGCACGCCTGGATCGAAATTCATAGGGAAGACCTCATGGCCGATTGGGAGTTGGCTAGTGAGGGTCAAAAGGTTTTCCCCATCGAGCCGCTGCGTTAGAAGTTTGTGAAGATGAATCCGAGAGTCAAAACGGTCAAACCCAATACGGATTATACGCTGACCATTACTTTTACCAATGGCGAAGTGCGCCGATTCGACGTGCGCCCTTATCTGGACAAAGGCATCTTTCAGGACCTGAAGAATCCTGAAATCTTCAATTCGGTTCGACCCTTTTGGGGCAGCGTCCAATGGCGGGGCGGACAAGACTTTTGTCCGGATACCTTATATCAGGAAAGCGAGCCGGTGGGATAGAATTTTAGCCGCAGAGAACTCTCAGAAGGCGCCAAAAGCGCAGCGAAAAACCTCCGCGAGCTGCGCGTTTCGTTAGCGTTCTTCGGAGTTGAATACTGACCAAACACAAAATGCGGCCTGCGGCCGCCTTTAAATTTGCACTTTTCAATTTTCATTTTGCAATTTGCAATGAATCAACCCCCACCGGCTCGCCCCTGGTATATTCCCTGAGCTGCGCCGAGATAGACCCGATCAGCACTTTCGAATCCATCTTCACCGGAATTCGATAGTCATCATCCGAAAACCAGATGAAAATCCTCCCCTTCTGCTTGAAAATCCCCGCCGATTCCAGCACCGGCTCTACTTTGAAACATTCGAACGTGCCCGCTTCCACCTTGACCCGCTCGCGGGCTATCACGTCCACGCGCATGGGGTAAGTCTTGCGGATATCGTGGATCTCGACGAAATAGTTCTGCCCGACTTCGATCACCGGCTGCAGGCGAAAATAGAACAGCGCGCTGATGGCGTCTTGCACAAAACGGGGAATATCACTGGTGTCTTTGGGAACGCCGTCATCCCACATGAACGCCTGCCCACCGCGCTGGTCATAATCCACGACTTTCAGGTCATGGTACGACCCTTCGTTCAGACGCTTTTCGAAATACCAGGTGAAGATGCCGCGAGCATCCAGATAGGAGTGAATATCGTCCCGCACCTTGAAAAAAGCGCTGAAGGTGGGCGATGATTTGGCCCAGGTGTGAATGTGATAACAGGGAGCTTCGCGGTAGGTCACCAGTTCCGGCATGATTTCGATGCCCGACTCCCCCGCCGTGATGAAACCGTACTTGACGTTGTAAACGAAGCGTTCGCCCAGGCCGAAGGCATCGTTGTCCAGCATTCGGATCAAAAAACCGCTTTCGTCAATAATAAAACCGTCGTCAGTAGAATGGAGAATATTCGGCAAAATTAGAAAAAGGATCGGCAGTAGTGTCTTCAAGGCATGAAGCGGGGAGAACTGCCGAGACGAACCTGTGTATTCGCTCTTCGGACGCTCGAATAAATTCGGGTGCTCCCTGAAAATCAAGTCGTTCAAACGACTGCAAAATTTCAATTTTGGCATTGGCTTTAGCCAATTTATATTTGAACGAGCACCCGATTTTAATCGGGTGCTAAACCCGTCAATACGCCTGCTTTCCAAACAGCACCTCGCGGAAGGTTAAGGCCAGAATTTTCAAATCAAAGCCGGGCGACCAGTTTTCGACGTAATAGACGTCGTATTTCGTGCGATCCTCGATCGAGCTATTTCCCCGCAGGCCATTCACCTGCGCCCAGCCGGTCATCCCCGATCTCACCCGATGCCGCTCCAGATAGCCCGGCACCTGTTGGCGGAACTGCCCCACAAAGTGCGGACGTTCCGGCCGCGGCCCGACGATGCTCATATCCCCTTTCAAGACGTTAATCAATTGCGGCAGCTCGTCCAATGAGAATCGGCGCAAAGTCCGCCCCGCTCGAGTGGTGCGCGGATCGCCTTTCTGCGCCCACATCGGTCCTGATGCGGCCTCCGCTTCGGGGATCATCGTGCGAAACTTAAGAATGCGAAATAGACGCCCATCGAGACCGATGCGTTCCTGGGAATAGAACAGAGCGCCTTTCGAATCCAATTTTACCAGGATCGCAATAAGCATCAAAAACGGACTAAGCAACACTAAACTAGCGGCGGCCACAAGGATATCGAATCCCCGCTTCACCACCCCCTTCCAGCCGAAGAGCGCCGATTCCTTGATCTTCAACAGCGGCATGCCGGCGATGCTCTCCGATTGAATCTTGACTCCCCCCACGACCAGTTGATCCGGCGCGAAGAAGAATTCCAGATTGATCCCTTCGCAGCTCCGCACGATCTCGGGAAGTCGCGGCCGCTCCGCCGGTTCCAGGGCGATAAAGAGCAAATCCAGTTCATGGTCGGTGACGATTTCCTGAATCTGCTCGACGGATCCCAACGCCGGTTCGATCGCTTCGCCCGAGCCTTCAACACGGACGAAGCCTACGCTGCGATAGCCCAGATGAGGATTGCGCCGGATGCGATCGTGGATCTCCTGCGCCAGTGAACCGGTGCCGCATACCGCTGCTCGCAACACTCCGATGCCTCTCCGGTAGAGTTTGCGCTGCAAGCTCTGAATCAGAGCGCGTTCCGCCGTCAGGATGATAATCGCATTGATGATAATCAGCAGAAATACGGCGCGGGAATAGGAGAAATCCCGGTAGAAAAATGCCGCCGTGAAGAGCCAGGGCAACACCAGCAGAGTGGATTTTAGGACCCTGATGAATTCATCCAGCGTCGAAACGCGGTGATGCAGCCGGTAGAGCCCGCGGGCGGCGAAAACGGTCAGGAAAATAAACGCTGCGACAACCGAAAAAGCCCAATACTTGCCCGCCGGAGGCACGCCCAGCGTGACCGGAACAATTCCGGTCAGAGGCGACTGGAATCGCAGCCAGTAGGAGAAACCGAAGCTGAGCATGATCGCGGCGGCATCCAGGATCACGGCCGCGAGCGAAAATAGGACTTCGGCCCGCGAGCCCCTCAGCTTATTCACCACGGTCGCCTCCGGAAGATCCCCAGCCGACAGATTTCTCGAATTTCTCCGCTATGCGCATCCGCAAATAATCTCCCAGCCGCCGAGTAAAGACGGGCTTGTCAAACCGCAGCGCTTGACGCCGGATCGCCTCGGGATGAAAAGAGTGTCGGTCGAAAGCCCTCACCGCTTCGACCAGCGCCTCGGCGCTGGATTCATAAAAGAAAAGGCCTGTGGCCTCAGCGCGATTTTCGCTTGTCACCGCTGCAGACTCAGGATTGACGGGGATGACGGTTTCCAGAACTCCACCCCGCCCATAGGCGATGACCGGCCTGCCGCAAGATTGCGCTTCCAAGGGCACGATGCCGAAATCCTCCTCCCCGGGGAATATTAGCGCGCGGCAGCGGCTGTAGAGATTCCGTAGGCTATCTGCGCCTTGCCAGGGAAGAAATTCGATATTAGGCTTCGCCATGGCCTGCAGCTTCTTCTTCTCCGGCCCCTCGCCCACGATCACCAGCCGCAATCCCAATTTGTTAAACGCCTCTATCGCCAGATTCACCTGTTTATACGGCACCAGCGCCGTGACGATCAGAAAATAATCCCCCGATTCTTTCGACGGATAAAACTGAGCGCCATCCACCGGTGGATAAATGACCTCCGCCTCGCGGCGATAATGCAATTGAATGCGGCGCCGGACATTTTCGGAATTGGCAATAAAATAATGGACTCGCGGGCAGGAAGCCACGTCCCAGCGCCGCAGATAGGACGCCAGAGCCGCGCCGGCCAGACGTCTGATCGGCCCGGCCTCTCGGCCCAGGTAATGCGGATACATCTCCCAGATGTACCTCATGGGCGTATGAATATAACTGATATGCAAGGCGTCTGCCGATGGGATGGCGCCTTTTGCCACACAGTGGCTGGTTGAGATTATCAGATCATATCCATGAAAATCGAAGCTTTCAATGGCTTTCGGAAAAAGCGGCAAATACGAACGAAAGTGCCCGTCCGCCAGCGGCAACTTGGCGATCCACGAGGTCCTGATTTCCATCCCTTCGATGATCGGCGACATGGCTCCGCGGTCATGGAAGATCGTGAACAGGGTGGCGCTGGGGAAAAAGTCGCACAGCACCTCCAGAACTTTCTCCCCGCCGCGCATGCCCGTCAACCAGTCGTGCACCAGAGCGACTTTCAGATCCCCACTACTCATCCCTTAGCCCTCGGCGTGTCAGCCAGCGCCTCTTGATAGACCTGATACGTTTTTTCCGCGCAGCGCGCCCAGGTGAAACTGGCCGCTCGCCGTCGGCCCTTATCAATAAGGTCTTTCCGCAGTGCTCGATCGGTTAAAATTCTTTCCAGCGCCCCGGCAAACTGATCTCCATCTGCCGGATCGAAAATTAGCGCCGCATCGCCGGTGATTTCTGGCAGTGAGCCACGATTGGATGCCGCTACCGGAATCCCCGAAGCCATCGCCTCCAGCGGAGGAAAACCAAATCCCTCGTACCAGGAGGGTTGTACCAGAGCCGCTGCCAGCCGGTAGGCACAGCGCAGATCTTCGACGCCGATCTCTCCCACGAAGAAAATCTGGCCACTCATCCGCAGACGGCTCGCCTGGGAAGCCAATCCAGCGTAAGAATCAATCTTCGCGCCCACAATCAGCAGCGGCGGGCGCAGCGAATTCTTTAATCCTGCCCAGGCTTGGATCAAGCCATCCACATTCTTGTGCGGCTTCAGATTTCCCACGTATAGGAGATAATCTTTCGGCAAATGATGCCGACTTTGAAATTGTTGCCGGGCCTCAATGGGGGGATTTTCAAAGAAAAGCGGGCTGATGCCATGATAGATCGTTTGGATCTTTGATGCGGCCACGCCCAGCATTTCGATAAAATCCCGCCGGGTATTTTCCGAGACGGCAATGATCTTTTCCGCCCCTTGTGCGGCTCGACCGAACATCCAGCGCGCATAAGCTCGCTGGAGCGGCGAAAAATATTGAGGGAATTTCAGGTGAATCAGGTCATGAATGGTTGCCACCGCGGGCTGCTTGAGTCCAAACGGCAAGATATAATGAGGCGCATGAAACAGATCTGCACCTGTCAGCCGGGCTTTTCTGGAAACGTCGAAAAGCTCCTTGATGGAATAGTTCCGGGCTGTGCTCGGATAGAATTTGCTCTGGCTGACCCGCAGGGCCGGCGGCAATTCATCTTTGGGCCTGATGATGAAGTCCCAACCGATTTCCGGCGAAATCTCTTGAAAGCCCTGCAGCAATCCCCGAATGTAGCTCCCAATCCCTGAATCCCACAGCTTGCGGGCATCCAAACAGACTCTCATGCACTATCCCAGGATTTCCAGAGCCTTCTGCAGCACGTGAGCCACATTTATAGCCTCGATTCCTTGGCCGGCCGGAGCCGTCAGGGCATTTCCCAGCATTCCGTAAGGCCCCCATCTCCTCGGCGACATCGCGTGAATCGAAGGATAAAGCCCGATGACCTTCGCTCCCACGGCGCGGCCCAGATGCAGAGGACCGGTGCTGTTGGTGATAAGCAGATCGCTGTGGCGCAATAGCGCTGCCAATTCCTGCAGATTGAGATCTCCGCAGAGGTTGGCGCACCTTTCGCCACCCGCCTCATGGATGCGTTTGCAGAGGTCTCTTTCGCTGGAGATGCCGCTGATGACCAGCGCCACGTCCTCCAACCGGCTCAGGGCCTTGGCCAAATCGGCATAATTCTGCGCGGGCCAGCGGTGCGCCGATCCCCCGCCCCCGGGATGCAAGACGACTAATCGCCGGCCGCCTTGACACAGCTCATCTCGAAGCTTGGTTATCCTCGCCCCGGTCTTCTGAGGAATCTCCAGGGGCAAAGGAAAAAGCGATTCGGGCGGCAATAGATTTTCCCAATTCCCTTCCGCCGCGAATGTCGCAAATACCAGGTTGAGATTGTACTCCGCTTCATGGCGCAGATTGTCTTTGCGGTGTTCGCGGTGGCGGTAAGTAAAAAGGCGCGAATGCCAGCGGTAGGCGATGCCGGCCCGGATGGGGATGGCGGCTCGCTTGAGCAATTGTGCGACCCGGCGCTCAGGTAATAAAGCGATCGCCGCGTCGAAACGGTGATCCCTCAGAACGCGTTCCAGCTCGACGGCATTCTCATCCGGATGATACTCGATGACATCATCCACATCGGCGTGCATCTGGATGATGGAAGCGGGATAAGAGCGCGCCAAAAAGCAGATGCGGCTTTCGGGGAGCATCCTCTTCAGTAGCGTGGCGCAGGGCAGCGACAAAATCACGTCGCCCAATCGGTCGGTGCGACACAGCAGGATGCGCTTGGGCGGAGGACTCGATTCGCTCATGCCGTTCTCCGCTCCGCCCGCGCCAATTCGCATAGCTTACGATATCTCAGCCGGAAGTTTCGCATGTCCATTCGGATTGCCAGCCAGCCGGCCAGGCCATCCAGAAATCCCGCTCTCAGTAGATAACGGCGCAAAAATCGCTGGCTCGGCATCCAGCATAGAAAGCGAAAAGCCCGCGGCAGTGATGGCCGCGCGCCGGATTGAAACAGGTATTGCGCCTCAAAGGATGTGTAAAATTCCAATTTATGGCGGCATTCTTCGATGGACTCATAGGGATGGTGATCCAGCGGACACTGCAGCCGCCCCACCGAACCGTCCACGCGCAGTCGCTCGTGAACGTGCCGCTGTGGAAATCGCCCCTGGCCGCGGCGGAACAGCCGCAGTTGCCAGTCCGGATAGTGCCCGCCGTGCTTCAGCCATTTTCCCAGAAAAAAGTTTCGCCGCGGCAATGAATATCCCGCATGGTTCGGCTCTTTGCGCAGGACCTCCCGAATCTCCCGCGCTGTCTCCTTCGGAACGATTTCATCTGCATCAAGGCACAGCAGGTAGTCTCCGGTCGCCTGGTCGAAGGCGAAATTCTTATTGACGTTGAGATTACTCAGATTGGGCCGTCGGAACACTCGCGCGCCGAACGCCTTGGCGATCAGGGCCGTCTCATCCGTGCTCTCGCAGTCCGCCACAATGATCTCGTCTGCGAACCGCGCACTCTCCAGCGCCTCGCCGATGTGGTGCTCCTCATTGTGAGCGATCATGCAGACAGACAACGTCATTTCATTGCGCTCTTTGCGCCTTCTTGGCGTCTTTGCGTTTGAATGACTTCCTCGAAATGCCTCTCCAAAGCAATCATATGCATCTCAATCCCGAACCGTTCTCTGACCACTCGAAATCCGGCTCCCCCCAAGCGCCCCCGCAATTCGGCGTCCCCCGTTAAACGCTCGATGGCTCCCGCCAGTTCTGCCGCATCGCCCGGATTTACGAGCATTCCATTGACGCCATTTTCGATTACCTCCGGCACGCCGCCGGCTCGCGTTGCGATGATCGGAACTCCCTGTGCCATCGCCTCTAACAATACTAACCCGAACGCTTCCTGCCTGGAAGCTAAGACGAACAGATCCAGCGCCGCGAAAATCGGCGGCGTGACCGCCTGAAATCCGATGAAATGCACACGCTCCGCCATGCCCAGATCCCGAGCGAGATTTTGCAGATCCTGATCGTATCCGCTATGTTCCGGCGGCGGATCTCCCACAAAAAGCAGGCGCGCCTGCGGATATTTCTGATGGATGTGTGCGAATGCTCTCAGCAGCACCTCCTGCCCCTTGGAGATCTCTAAGCGTCCGACCAGGCCGATGAGAAACGCATCCTCCGGAATGCCGAATCGGCGGCGCGTCTCCTTCGGATCCCCGCGTTTCGCATAGAGTTCATCCGCGGCAATGCCATAATGCAGCGCGTGAATTTTATCGGGATTAACTGGTAGAGTTTTCAGCGCCAGATCGCGCATCAGATAGGTAATGGTGAGAATTCGATCCACTCGAGAATAAACCCAGCGGTGCCAGAGGTCGCGTTTTGGGAGAGACGATTGAATCTGCAGCGTCAACACTTTGGGAACATTCAGTGGAGCGAACAGCGCCAGATCCTGCGACCGGTGCAGGTGGATAATGTCAATGCCTCGCTCACGAATCAGCCGCTTCGCCCTGAGAGTGAAATACGGATTGATATATCCCGGCGGCTTAAATAAATCGCGTGGTAGGGGTCGGGCTTGTGACCAGAGGGAACCCCCTTGGGGTCCCGCCCCGCTCTCCTTCGAAGCGCACCTCGCCATCCTCGATCCCTCCGCCAGCCACAGGCTCACCTCATGCCCGCGCTGCCGCAGCCGCGCCGCTATGTTTAGACAATACAACTCCAGCCCGCCCAAGGATGGAGAAAAGCAGACCTCAAGAATATGCATCAGCGAAAATATATTCTTTAAATCATTTAAAATCAATCAAAATTCCCCTCTCCTCCCGTTGCCGCACCCGCCTCTTTTCCCTTGCGCTTTTCCCCGTGCATGATTATATTTTCAAGGATACAGGAAACACTGTCATTGCGAGTCCACCGCGGCGGACGAAGCAATCCCCTGCCAAGCGAAAAGAGATTGCTTCGAGCCTTTCCCGAGGGGACCACTTCGTGGCGGCCCTCGCAATGACATAAATGGAGATCACATGGTCAAAAAAAGCTGGAGATTCGCAACCCTGGCCGTGCACGGCAGCGAAGGCAGCGACCCTTTGACGGGCGCGCATTCCACGCCCATCTATCAGAGTTCCACCTTCGTCTTCAAGAACAGCCAGCACGGCGCCGACCTCTTCGCCGGCAAGGAGAAGGGGTACATCTATTCGCGCATCCACAACCCCACGCAGGCGGCGCTGGAACGCGAAATGGCCTTCCTGGAAGAAGGCGAAGAGGCCGTTGCCTTCGCCTCAGGCATGGCCGCCGAAGTCGTCACCATCATGACGCTCTGCCGCAGTGGCGACAATTTCGTCTCGTCGCGCACCGTGTATGGCGGCACCCACGCCATGTATCAGAAGGTGATGCCGCGCATCGGCATCCAAGCGCGCGAAGTGGACGCCAGCGATCTGAACAAAGTAGAAGAGGCCATAGACAACAAGACCCGCTTCATCTTCATCGAAACGCCCGCCAATCCCACCATCGAAATCATGAACGTGCGCGGCTGCGCCGAGATCGCCCGCCGCCGGGGGATCAAGCTGGTGGTGGATAACACCTTCGCCACGCCTTACCTGCAGCAACCGCTGCTCATGGGAGCGGACATCGCCATCCATTCCGCCACCAAATACATCGGCGGGCACGGCGATTGCGTGGCGGGCTTAGCCATCGGCCAGAAAGAGCTGATGACCGAGATGCGCAAGGGCGTCCTGCAGGACGTCGGAGCCGTCATCAGCCCCTTCAACGCCTGGCTGCTGTTGCGCGGCCTGAAAACGCTGCCGGTGCGCATGGATCGCCACTGCGACAACGCCATGAAGGTGGCGCAGTTCCTCGCCTTCCATCCGCGCGTGGAAGGTGTTTCCTTTCCCGGCCTGCGCATCCATCCGCAGCACGAACTGGCCAAATCGCAGATGACCAATTTCGGCGGCATGATCGCCTTTTACGTCAAGGGCGGCTTCGAAGAGGGCAAGCGCATGATGGATGCCGTGCAGCTCTGCACTCTGGCCGTATCGCTGGGCGACACCGATACGCTGATCGTCCACCCCGCCTCCACCACCCACAGCTCCTATTCGCTTGAAGATCTGAAAAAGGCCGGCATCGCCCCCAACATGATCCGCCTCTCCGTCGGCATCGAAGACTACCACGACATCATGGAGGATCTGGATCAAGCGTTGAAACGAATGTGAGGGATGAGGTGTAATCCCCCTAAATCCCCCTTTACAAAAGGGGGACTTTAATTCTTCAATATCGCGCACTTTCTCCCCCCTTTTCTAAAGGGGGGCCGGGGGGGATTACAGAATGCTCCGTTTCGTTTCGCCGCAGAAAGGGCTTGACTTGGGGACCCAATTCCCATTAAATTGATTCGGCATAGGATTTTGGAAGATGAAATATATCGCCTATCCGTTAATAAAATCCGTGACGCCGCTGCCGGACAAGCGGCTGCGCGTGGAATTCCGGAACGGCGACATCAGGATTTACGATTGCCGGCCGCTGCTGGATCGGTCTGTCTTCGCGCCCCTGAAAGAAGAGGCCTTTTTCCGGAATGTCCATGTGGACAGCGCGGGCTACGGCATCATCTGGAATGATCAGGTGGACCTGAGCGAAGCCGAGCTATGGCTGAATGGGGTGGAAGAGGCGGTGCAGAAGTGACCCTGTCGGGATCAAATTCCAATAGCCGGCGGTTTTCCCGAAGGGACCCCCTCGGGGCATACCGCCGGAGAATTAGGCGGCGTGTAATCCCCCCCCAGCCCCCCTTGATAAGAGTTCTTTGAAATATTCTCAGTGATTATGCCCTTCGCGAGGAACCGCGAGAGGCTTCGAGAATTAGATAGGTAAATCCTATCATTCTTACGAGGAGCCGCCATGGTTCGCAGAGAAGAGCAG